>Ga0316205_10000119_pt1 | contig 173795 bp, 172 predicted proteins | sample 3monthpyrite_MG_FD_204941 | JGI IMG/M metagenome (GOLD analysis project Ga0316205, IMG submission 204941) | Microbial mat bacterial communities from mineral coupon in-situ incubated in ocean water Damariscotta River, Maine, United States -... | ecosystem: Environmental > Aquatic > Marine >... | reverse complement strand
GAGTCCGAGTCCGAGTCCGAGTCCGAGTCCGAGTCCGAGTCCGAGTCCGAGTCCGAGTCCGAGTCCGAGTCCGAGTCCGAGTCCGAGTCCGAGTCCGAGTCCGAGTCCGAGTCCGTCGATCAGCCTGGTTTGCACTTAGTAAATAGCAACTCACCTATTTCCAATGATGATGACCATATCTCTGAGGCTCAGCCCTATCCGGATCTAACTGGCGCACAAATTAACCCTGTCTTCATCAACACGTCTCGTGAAGCGGCTAATAACCCGAGTATTGTTGATACCACGGCAATCAACGCAGACGAATCTGATGAGCACGCTATCCCTGTGTTACTTGATGAAGGTAGCAGCTACGATCCAACTCGGCTTTACCCTGAATTGGAAAATGCGCCCCCACAACAGCAAGCTGCAAATACCGGCTACTTAACCACTGGCATAATATTAATTCTGCTACTTGTTGGCCAAAGTACATACTTACTCAGGGACAACTTGGCCTCACATGGCCTGCGACCACTAATGGAAAGCTTTTGTGCCCACTTAAATTGCCAACTTGCTCTCCCCCGTGCCCCAGATTCTATTGTTCTGAAGCGCAGGGAGATACGTAGCCACCCTAGTGTGGCGGATGCTCTCAGTGTGACGGCAACCATTACAAATCAAGCGACGTTCCGCCAAGCCTACCCGCTGCTGCAAATACAATTTCAAAATATCGAAGGTCAGCTCATTGCTGGACGTGATTTCTTACCCAATGAATATCTTCCCGAAGACGTCAACATCAACTCAGGCTTCGATGCTAATAAATCCGTTAACATTGCCTTGGAACTGATTGATCCTAGCAACAAAGCCGTCAGTTTCTTATTTATCTTTAAATAAACCGCTCAAAATACGCCAAGATCACTTTTCCAAGCAGAGCAATGCGAGTATCATCGGCTGTCCATTTATTGAGCTATACAAAACAATAAACAACAATCTATGCAAATCGGACCACATCAAATTAGTAACCGCTTGATCCTCGCGCCTATGGCTGGCGTGACCGATAGGCCGTTCCGTCAGCTCTGCAAGAACCTCGGCGCAGGTATGGCTGTGTCTGAAATGGTGTCTTCCAATTCACTGCTTTGGGGTAGTGAAAAAACCAAACGTCGCGCCAATCATGAGGGTGAAACAGACCCTCGTTCGGTACAAATTGCCGGCTCCATTCCTGAAATGATGGCCGAAGCCGCAAAGCACAATGCCGATAACGGTGCACAAATCATTGATATTAATATGGGTTGTCCTGCCAAGAAGGTTTGTAACGTCATGGCAGGTTCTGCCTTGCTGCAACATGAAGCCTTAGTTGGCGAAATCCTTGAAGCTGTCGTCAAAGCCGTGGATATTCCTGTCACACTGAAAATACGCACTGGTTGGGATCGTGAAAACCGTAATGCCCCAACCATCGCCCGCATTGCTGAAGAATCGGGTATTCAATCACTCGCCATTCATGGCCGCACCCGTACAGATGCTTACAAAGGTGACGCCGAATACGACACGATTGCCGATGTAAAAAGCCGTATTGCTATACCAGTGGTCGCCAATGGTGATATTACGACCCCGGAAAAGGCACGCTTCGTACTCAACTACACTGGCGCAGATGCCGTGATGATTGGCCGTGCCGCACAAGGCCGTCCATGGATCTTCCGGGAAATTAATCACTTCCTGGATACCGGTGAAAAATTAGCCGAACCGTCATTAGTAGAAATCCGTGACATCTTGCTTGGCCATCTTGCCAATCTTTACGCATTTTACGGTGAATTCACCGGTGTGCGTGTCGCACGCAAACATATTGCCTGGTACAGCAAAGGACAAGCACATGGTGCTGAATTTCGCCGTACTGTTACCCGTGTTGAATCTAGTGCCGAACAACTCGCTATGGTTCAAGACTTCTTTCATCAACTTATACAAAAACAAGAACTAGCCGCATGAGCACAACACCACTAGCACTACTAGCAGAAGACACTTTTCAAGTCAGTAATGAAACAGATCATCGCACGCTGCGCGAATGCATCGCCGCTGCAATGACTGATTACTTTCACCATCTTGATGGCCATGAGCCAGAGAACCTTTACAACATGGTTTTACAAGAGATGGAAGAACCTTTATTAAAAGCTGTACTCGATTACACACGCAGCAACCAAAGCCGCGCCGCTATTATGCTTGGCCTGAATCGCGGTACGCTACGTAAAAAAATGAAACAGTACAATCTCGATTAAAAATTCCATAATTTAGTTAATACACCTATTCCCTATTGAGGTAATCCATGTCTGCTATCCGCCGCGCCCTTATCAGTGTTTCTGACAAAACAGGTATTGTTGAATTTGCTCGTGCCTTGGCCGATCAAGGCGTAGAGATCCTCTCTACCGGCGGTACCGCAAAAATGCTTGCCGATAATGACGTTGCTGTTACCGAAGTATCCGATTACACCGGTTTCCCTGAAATGATGGATGGCCGTGTTAAGACCCTGCACCCCAAGATTCATGGCGGTCTCTTAGGTCGTCGCGGTACGGATGACGCGGTTATGCATGAGCATGACATTCCTCCTATCGACATGGTTGTTGTGAACCTTTACCCGTTTGCTCAAACCATTGCGCGTGATGATTGCGATCTACCAATGGCGATTGAAAACATCGATATAGGTGGCCCAACTATGTTGCGTGCTGCTGCTAAAAATCATGCGGCTGTGACTGTTGTCGTCGATGCGAGTGATTACCAACGCGTACTCGATGAAATGAGCAGTAACAGCAATGCGATTAGCGATGCGACTCGTTTTGATCTTGCTGTAAAAACCTTTGAACACACCGCGCAATACGATGGCGCGATTGCTAACTATCTAGGTGCTGTTCAGCACAACGGTAGCACCGCTGGGCTACCACGCACCTTTAATAGCCAATTCATCAAAACCCAGGAAATGCGTTACGGCGAGAATCCACATCAATTAGCGGCATTCTATGTGGAGGCCGGTGCTAAAGAAGCCAGCATCAGTACGGCTACACAACTTCAGGGCAAAGAACTGTCTTACAACAACATCGGCGATACCGATGCTGCTCTGGAATGCGTAAAACAATTTAGTGAAGCGCCAAGTTGTGTCATTGTAAAACATGCCAATCCTTGTGGTGTCGCAACAGGTGATTCTCTACTCGCTGCTTATGATCGTGCCTACAGCACCGATCCCGAATCTGCCTTCGGTGGCATTATCGCTTTTAACGGTGAACTTGATGCCGAAACAGCACAAACCATTGTTGACCGCCAATTTGTTGAAGTGATTATTGCTCCTTCCGTCAGTGACGCTGCAGTTGAAGTCGTAAAGGCAAAGAAAAATGTTCGCTTACTCACTTGCGGACAATGGCCTGCCGAACCTGCACCGCGGCTCGACTTTAAGCGTGTTAACGGTGGTCTATTAGTACAAGGGGCTGATTTGCTGCTTGCTGATGATATTAAGGTCGTCACAAAACGTGAACCAAGCGAACAAGAAATGTTAGATTTATTGTTTACCTGGAAGGTTGCCAAGTATGTTAAATCAAATGCGATTGTTTATGGCCGTGATGGCATGACGATTGGTGTCGGTGCTGGACAAATGAGTCGCATCAATTCAGCGCGTATTGCAGGTATTAAAGCCGAACATGCCAAGCTTGAAGTAAAAGGTTCTGTGATGGCCAGTGATGCCTTTTTCCCATTCCGTGATGGCCTTGATCAGGCCGCCAGTGTGGGTATTCGTGCAGTAATTCAACCGGGTGGTTCGATGCGTGATGACGAAGTTATCGCGGCAGCCGACGAACATAATATCGCCATGGTCTTTACCGGTATGCGTCACTTTAGACACTAGGGATTGGCTACAGCGGAATAGTTCTTTAGCTAGTTCTATCTAATGTTTCTCTAATACGCGTTAACAATACCTCTGACGAATACGGTTTATCCAGCAACGCTTTTAAATAGCGGTTATCCTTATCAGCAGTATCATGTGTACCCGCATAACCGCTCACCAATTGAATCTTAATTTCCGGATATAAGGTTTCAACTTTTTTAGCCAACTCAAAACCATTCATGCCTGGCATAATCACATCGCTCACCATAATATCAATCTTGTTACGAGATAATATCCATAGGGCACTATCAGCCCCTTCAGCACAGAAAACTTTGTAACCAGCTTTTTTTAAGAAATTTTTTGCCAATACAAGCAATGCCGCCTCATCATCAACCAACAACACTGTTTCTGTACCATGCAACTTCGAACTATCATCACTATCATAGTGCAACGTCTCATCACCAGTCGAACCTTCAATCACACGCGGAAAATAAAGAGAAAATTCTGTGCCTTTACCAACCACTGAGTCTACCGTAATAGCCCCGTTGCAGCGTTCCATAAAACCATAAACCTGACTTAGACCAAGCCCCGTGCCCTCATCGCCTTTAGTCGTAAAAAAAGGATCGAATATTTGGTTAAGAGTTTCTTTAGGCATACCTATTCCCGTGTCAATAATAGACAAACGCACATAATCTCCAGGCTCAAGCAGACCAATCTCTTCTGCGGCGAAAGCATCTAAGTGTTGATTAAACGTGAAGTACGTCACAGTGCCATTACGCGGCATTGCATGCATAGCGTTGATACTTAAATTTAAAATAACGTCTTCTAACTCACCTTTATCTACCATTGTTAGCCACAATTCATCATCCAGTTTCATCGAGATATGAATACGCGCGGTCATTGTTTTGCTTAGCATATTAATATCATCTTCCAATATGCTATTAATATTAACTAAAGCCTCCTCACTTCTGACCTGCCCTGAGAAAGAAAGTAATTTACGTGTTAATGCTGCCCCGCGTTCACCTGCGGATTTAATCTCGCTTACAAAATGCGCATTAGAGGAATCCTCATCCAGATTACGTCGCAAAATTTCAGCATAACCAATAATGACATTGAGCATATTATTGAAATCATGCGCTACCCCTCCCGTCAACTTGCCAAGCGCATCCATCTTCTGACTACGGCGTAGTAATTCATTTTGTTTAAGCTTTTCGGTTATATCGGTTGATATGCTACCCACCGCATACGGTTCACCTTCTGGATTAAATAAACAAAACTTATCACTTGAATAAGTATGCATCCCATCCTCTTGCGGAATCTTTTCATCTGAATGCAATGCCAGTTTCGAGCCCAGTACATCCTGATCATTGGTAACCATCTCATCAGCAACTTCTGCCGGAAAAATATCATGTGCTGTTTTACCAATGACCTCTTCATTTTTAAGCTTAAAGATTTGTTCAAATTTGCGGTTCACCAATATAAATTTACTATCAAGGTCCTTCACATAAATAGCCGAGGAACTATTGCTTAGCAGTGCCTGTAAACGTTCTTCATTTTCCTGAATCGCTTTCTGTAATACATATTCTTCTGTCACATTTCTAAAAACAAGAATCACACCACTAATTTCATTATTCTCATCTGTAATAGGTGCTGCACTATCTGAAATTTGGTATTCAGTACCATCCTTAGAAATTAATACAGTGTGATTTGCCAAACCTACGGTCTTGCCTGTCTCCAGAACAACCTCAACAGGATTGTTTGCTGCTTTGCCGGTGGTAGCATTGTAAATAGGAAACACATCCGTCAAAGGTTTACCACGCACCTCATCATAGCTTTGCCCCGTTAATGATTCTGCAACCGGGTTCATGCGTGTAACGCAACCTTTCGTGTTGGTCGCAATAACCGCATCACCAATACAATTAAGTGTTTGTGACAGATTTTGTTCACTCTTTGACAAACTGGAAATAGAATTTTTTAAATTAAATTGCATTAAATGCAATGCATCAATGAGCACATCAAATTCATCTTGGTGTTTACTATTGTTTTCATCGCGATCTAGCACCAAGCGCTTATCAAGCGTATCAATTGTTATGCCTTCTGCATAATTAGCTACTTTCTGTAAATGTCTGGCGACGAGGTTATAAAAAAGAAATAACAAAAAACCACTAATGATAAATGTTTTAACCGCATTGCTGATAACAATATTAAATGCTCTATCGAAAAGGTTTCGGTACACATTCTCTAAACTTGCTGTAATTTCAACCCTACCTATTTGTCGAGGTACGCCGCGAAATTCATATATGAGTGGGAATTTTTTCTCTAAGGTATTCGATTTTGTTTCTTGTCCAAATTCAGAAACAATAATGCCATCGTCATAAGCTCTGATATACACAATGTCAGGTAGACGTAGAATGCCTTGCAATGTTTTATCTAGTTCATCTGTATTAGCAACCCAAACTCGTGAAGCAATAATATTGAGTGTGCTATCACGAATTTCATTGAACCGCATTTCGATACTCGATACTTCTGATCGATATTCTTCGTAGAGTTGAAACCCTGAAGTAAAAATAGTAATTATGGAGCTCGCGAGTACAACATATATGACCATGCGTACCGCAAGACGACTACTCTTCTGAAATGGGTTAAGCAATGTCATAAATTTAATACTGCGCCATGTTAAAAATAAAATACTTTCGTATTTACTCAAACTACTTCAAATGTTTAATCACTAGTTTTTGATAGCTACCATCTTTTTTCATCTCCAATAATGCGGCGGCTAATTTCGGTACGATATCTTTGTGTTTTTTGTGCATATAAATAAACATTTCTTTAATTGCGAGTGGCGTCTTGCATACACCCACCTCATCCATTGACATTTTTTTCAATACGTAACGACCGCCCCAACGTTCATATATTGCATAATCGGTACGCTTCTTTCTTAATAAATTAAATAGGCCATTCGCATCACCTGTCTTGGTTATTTCTGCTGTACTTGGAATGTTTTTTTCTAATATTTTCCAACCATTAATATGCGAAACGGCTTTACCAGATAAATCACTCCAGCCACCGGTCAAACTAATCGGTTTATAGGAAAAAACTACAAACTCCCAATCCATTATCTTTTCTGGCACTCTAATCAAATTAGTGTATTTTTTATCAAGGCCCTTAATTCGACTCATCTCACCAGAAACAAGACCCTGATTTGAATTTTTTAAACCACGCTCAGCCGGCAGGCGTAACGTTTGTAACTCATAACCAATACGCCGAAATGCCTCTTTCGACACTTCATCCATAAAACCCATTTGATCACTTGTATTAAGTGGTTGCTGACCTGTGGTATTCAGTTTAATAACGGAACCTGCCACAGCCGACTGCAGAAAAAAACTGAAGAGTGTAAAAACAATAATTCGCAATAGTTTCATACTGATTTCTCCCTTAAAGAGTCATTTTATTTTCCCTAATAATTAAACACTGAAACTAGTATTCTCACTGAGTATGCTTCGCATCCTCCCTGTGATCGTTTAGAATTAGCTTGCTGCACTATATTTATCGTCAATTTGCGCTTTTTCTAAAGCTTTTGTAGCGTATTACAATGACTTAAATATGACTAGTTTACTAATGTACACCATTTGAGCAATCATTAACTTAAGAGTCCCTACATAATATGAACGTACTTGTTGTCGGCGGCGGTGGTCGCGAACATGCCTTAGCATGGAAATTAGCCCAATCACCTTCGGTTGACACTGTTTATGTGGCCCCCGGTAATGCCGGTACTGAACTTGAGGCCAAAATACAAAATGTCGCTATCGCAGCAGATGACATTGATGGGCTGCTTGATTTCGCTCAATCCAGAAATATAGAACTGACTGTTATCGGGCCAGAAGTCCCCTTGGTGCTCGGTATTGTTGATCTCTTTGAGACGGCTGGCCTGCGTTGTTTTGGACCTCGACGCGCTCCTGCACAGCTCGAAGGCTCCAAAGCATTCACCAAAGATTTTCTTGCTCGCCATGATATTCCGACTGCTTGGTACGAGGTATTTACTGAAATTGAACCGGCTATTGCCTTTATAGAGAGCAAAGGCGCACCGATTGTTATTAAAGCCGACGGTTTAGCGGCAGGCAAAGGCGTTATTGTTGCGCAAGACAATGCCGAAGCGATTGCTGCGGTTAAAGATATGCTCGCCGGAAACGCCTTTGGTGAAGCCGGTTCACGCGTCGTCATTGAAGAATGCCTTGTCGGTGAGGAAGCCAGCTTTATTGTCATGGTTGATGGCGAACATATTCTACCAATGGCAACCTCTCAAGATCACAAGGCTCGTGATGACGGTGATACGGGACCCAACACCGGTGGTATGGGTGCTTACTCACCCGCCCCTGTTGTTACCCCTGAAATCGAACAACGCATTATGGACCAAGTAATTAAACCCACTGTAATTGGGCTTGCCAAAGAGGGCATACCTTATACAGGCTTTTTATATGCAGGCATCATGCTCGGTGACGATGGCATACCCAAAGTACTTGAATACAATTGTCGTTTTGGCGATCCGGAAACCCAACCTATTATGCTGCGTCTGAAATCAGACTTGGCAGATCTGATTGAAGCAGCTCTTGATGGCAAACTCGATACCGTTACGGCTGAATGGGATCCGCGTTGTGCCCTAGGCGTCGTGCTCGCGGCGGGGGGCTACCCTGATGATTATGATAAAGGCATTATTATCAATGGCCTACCAGAAGACGAGTCTGAGGGTGAGAAGGTCTTCCATGCAGGCACCGCTAATAAAGACGATCATACCGTTACTGCCGGAGGTCGTGTTCTTTGTGCAACTGCTCTAGGTAACGACGTTGCTGACGCCCAACAACGCGCCTATCAATTAGCGAACAAGATCAACTGGGATGGTCTCTATAAGCGTCTTGATATTGGTCATCGTGCCATAAACAGATCATAAATATATATTATACCTGTATAATTAAAAACGTATAAAATGTAGGATATTGCTCACATATTCTGCAAAAAATATCCTGTAACATCTGTTCACAATTAGACTGAGTTTTATACAAGATCTAATAATAACAATACCAATAGCACGTTATAAAAATAAGTAGTTCTAGCTTTAAAAAGGTCACTCACGGAAGGGATACGTAAGAGGATTACGTACTTAGGTTGACTTTGTTTAGCTAGCAAAAATAATCATATATGGGAGAAATACTAATGAAGTTACGTAATATAAGTATCGCCTGTGCCTTCGCACTGGCTGCACCACTTGCTGCTGTCGCTGATAGAGATGATCATGATAGAAATAGTGATGGGTTTGTAGACATCGGCCAACTCTTTACCGGTGATAACCGTGTTCAACAGGCTGAACTTTATAAGTTCTCACGTGACGAACTTCGTCTCGCCGGCATGCGCATGTTCACTAACCCATTCCTCGTTGAGGACGGTTTCAACGATGGCAACAAGCCGAACCCTACCGGTGCTCAGGGTGAACGTGGCTCTTTGCAGAACAATGGCAATTTCCAGCGCATCGGTGGTCTTGACGGACAAACCTGTCTCGAATGTCACTCAATCATCAGCCGTCGTACCGTACCGATGACCTTTGGTATCGGTGGTGTTGGTGGTATGAATAACACCGTACTTGGTGCCGGTGGTAACACTTTCGTTGACCTGAACCTGCAGGGTCGCAGTAACGGTTCTTCAAAAACCAACATCGACGGTCGTGTAATCAACCCTCCATTCATCTTTGGTGCCGGTGGTATCGAGCTGCTCGCCAACGAAATGACCACAGAGCTGCAAGAGAAGCTTGAAGCTGGTCCTACCGATAGTGTCACCAAAACCCTCCTGACTGCCAAGGGTGTCGATTTCGGTTATGTTATCAAGGGCCCGAACAATGCTTACGATCACGTCACAATAGTTGAGAACGGTATTGTGGGTGTTCGCCAAACAGATCCAGCGCATGAGGACTTCCTCGTTGTGCAACCATTCGGCCGTAAGGGTGATGAAAAATCCACCCGTACCTTCGACATCGGCGCACTATCCTTCCACTTCGGTATGGGCGTTGTAACAAGTGAAGAAGACGCGGTTGCTGTCCAAACTTCCTATGGTCAAGTAATCCCGGTCACGGCTGAAACTGACCATGATAACGATGGCGTACACAATGAAGTAACTCAAGGTGAGCTATCTGCCCTAAGTGTCTTCGTCGGTACTGCACAGACGCCATTCCAGACCAAGGTTCGTGGTAAAGCACGCCAGGGTCGTCAGATCATGGAAGACATCGGTTGTACTGAATGTCACATTCCGAAGATGGAAACTAATAGCAAAAACCTTGGCTTCCGCTTCCCTGAAATCGCCCATGACCCAGCGAGAAACGTCCATACTACGGTTGACCTGACCAAGAAGCCGATGAACTTTGAAGAAAACGACAACGGCGGTATCACAGTGGAACTATTTGCTGACCTGAAACGTCATTACATGGGTGAAAGCCTTGAAGAGTTCAACGGTGACGGCATGTTCACAACGATGCGTCTTTGGGGTGTTGCCGATACGGCGCCATACCTGCATGACGGCCGTGCCTTTACCATCCGTGACGCCATTCTGCACCATGGTGGTGTACCAGATAGTCTGACTAATGGTACGTCAATCACGGATGACGGCAGTGAAGCCTTCAATGCAGTAAGCGGCTTCGTTGGCCTGAGTGATAATCAACAGAATGCCGTTCTGGCCTTCCTTGATACGTTACGCTCACCTAATGGTACCTTCCCTATCCTTAAGAGGGTTGCCAAGAAAGTTGCCAAGAAACAGGGTGTTGGATATTAATAGCTAGTCTATTAATTAGTAATAAGAATGGGGGCTTCGGCCCCCGTTTTTTTTGCCTGACGTAAAAAAAGGGCCGAAGCCCCATTATTCTTTACTCTATATTCAACATTGATTTAGCTAATCAGTCGTATCGCTTTGAAGACACTTTTCAATTTCTTCAAGTAAGTGCTCAACCCGAATAGGTTTAGCTAAGAACTGGTAATTACCTTCACGATTATCCACTATCATTTCTTGATCTTCAGAAATAATACTCGTCAAAAATATAATGGGAATAGATTGGGTTGAGATATTCTCAGACAGATAATGCGCCGCCATTCCACCACTCATATCCGGCATCATCACATCAAGAATAATTAAATCAGGAATTTCCTGCATGGCGAGGCTAATGCCCTCTTTGCCATTCGCTGCCGTCAGTACTTCATATTGACTGCGAGAGAGTAATTCTTCGAGAAATGCACGGAATGCATCGTCATCATCTACCACCAGTAATTTGGGTAAACCAGAGGTTGTTTCAGGCATTGTGATGTTTTTCCTTGAATTCTTCTACTATAAACAACCTTCTATCGGCTATTTACTACCACTTTGTAATAAAAACTAAAGTTTCTATCCCCTTCACCGACATAAAGTGTACAACAAAACCTTTTCAAATAGAATAATTTCAAGTAAATGAATGAGATATAGAAATCAGATGAGTGAAAAAATATCAATTAATATCGCTCTAGATGATAGTGGTTTAAATTATGAGGTATTACCTCCCGTAAGCCACGGTAATCTGTTAGATACAGCAAATAAGAGCCATGTCAGGTTACAAAATGTAGCCCGTAGTGTCTTATTGGCCGATAGCAACGGTGGTTTATTATTAGCTATTTTGCCCGCCTCGCATTGTCTTGATATTTCCGTTCTCGAGCGCCAATTACACCGAAAATTTATACCTGCTGAAACGGCCGCCGTGCAATTGATATTTCCCGGCTGTGATATGGAAAACTTGCCCCCTTTTAGTCCAACAACAATTCTGCCCTGTATCATCGATGACAATCTGGCAGGTCAGGATCAAATCTATTTCCCTATGGAATCGATGCAGCTTGTTCGTATGGCCAACGAAGATTTTCACGAATTACTTGATCATGCATGGCATGGTTTCAACTTTTCCTACCCTATACCAGGACACAGCGACAAAATTGAACCCAAACAAGATTTAATCATATTACCAAGTATTCTTGAGCAACGACTCACTGCCTTGAATGCACTCCCCAGCATTCCTGAAACGACTCGACAATTACTCCGCCTTCTTAACAAAGAACATGCCCGGGTTAATGAGCTTGCCTGTATTATTGAACAAGATCCCCTGTTATCTATGCAACTGTTAAAACAAGCACGCTCTTCATTGTACGGCTTTGGTGATAATATCAAAGATATTCGAACCGCGATTATGCAGATTTTCGGTTACGATACCACCTTGCATATGGCAATTGGTCTTTCTGCTGCTAAAAGTTTTAAAGGATCTCGGCATGGTCGTCTTGGCCAAAAAAATATATACCAAAATGCTGTCCTGGTTTCTGCACTAAGTGAAGCTTTAGCCAAGAAAATGCCTGTATCAAAGCGCCCAGCAAAAGGAACTGCGCAACTTGCAGGTTTACTCCATAATCTTGGTTATTTGTTACTCGCACATTTATTTAATGATGAATATGAAGATCTCAATAAGCAACTTGGAGAACATGATCGCTCTTCAACTTGGGATGCTGTCAATCTCCGCTTTGATACCTCACCTGAAAGTATCGCAGCATGGTTAATGGAGTTTTGGGAAATGCCTAATTCATTATTAATTGCGCAACGTGAACAACGTAATACGGATTACAAACGAAAACATGCTAATCAAGCCAACCTGGTTCTCATCGCCAACCGTTTATTACATAGCTATGGTTATGGTGATGCCGAATCTGGTGAATTACCAGAAGCTGTTTTAGAACGCATGGGAATAGATGAAGTGACTGCGCTTGCCTGTGCTGAACATGTAATGGATAACCGTATTGATTTAAAAAATATGGCCGAACAATTAGTCGCCTAACTCAATATTTTTTCACAAGTTCGGAAATATTCACCAAGCCTAATTGACTGCACTTCAAACTCGCTAAGTGACATGCCTGCTCTACACTATTTGCAACATGACTACCTTGTAATCGTGCATGAATATAACCCGCATTAAACACATCTCCTGCTGCACGTGTATCGATTGCCTCAATCTTCGGTGCTGACACCTCAAAATAAACACCCTTGCTTGATAGGCCTCTTGCCCCCTGCGAACCCCACGCACAAATAAGATCACATGAATGACCAAGATTATTTTGTAAGCGTTTTAAAAAGGGTTCTGCTGTTTCATAGCCCTGATATTCAACAAAGCCTCGACCTAATAATAGACAGTCTGCATAATCATAAAGTTGTTCGATTCCATCTCGGTGTTTTTCTATTTCTAATGAAATTGTCACTTGAGGATATTGCTGCTTTATATATTGCATCAAACTCAATGTTTCATTGATATTACGTCCTTCAAAATGAATCCAATCCCATTGTGAAAAATCAATACCATCACTATCCTGCACATTAAGTTCCCGAAGGTCTCGATAATGGACAATATTACGCGAAGCAGATTCACCACTCAGTAAAATATGTGAGGTAGGTGATACTGAATTAATAATGCGCGGGCAAAGTGAATAATTAATATCGTAGAGATCAAGATCAGCACAAATAAGATCTGCAAAAGCATCATCAGCAAGCGTGCCAAACCAACTACACTGCTCACCTAACTGGCTTAACACCACTAGCGTATTTGTTGCATTGCCTCCGCGCCAAAGATATTGCTGTTCCGCTCGCACTTCGCTATCAACAACGGGGTACTGTCGCACAACTTGAACCCAATCCAATGTTGCAACACCAATACAAAGGACCTTAGCCATTATTGAATGTGTATTGCCAAATTTCGTTGCTGACCACGTTGGCGGTGTTCCCACAAATACAGGCCTTGCCAAATACCGAGAACCAATCTGCCTTGCATAACCGGAATACCAATACTTGTTGCCGTTAATACTGATTTAATATGTGCGGGCATATCATCTGGCCCTTCATCAGTATGAGTATATAAAGGATCATTTTCTGGTACTAATCGATTAAGCCAATTCTGCAAATCATCTTGCACGGCTGGATCTGCATTCTCTTGAATAATAAGACTTGCTGAGGTGTGTTGCACAAACACAGTACATAAACCACTTTCAATCTTTGCTGTACTTACAATTTCATTTAACTCACGGGTAATATTATAGAGACCTTGCCCGTGAGTAGAAATAAGAAGTGTCGTTACCACGATTCGAATCGCTGTTAATCGCGAACCAGGCGAATACCAACACTATCTAAACGACTTCCGGTAGGGAGAAAGTTACGACGTTTAATATACAAATCACCACCGGGAGTATTAAACGCGCCACCACGTACAGCGCGCGAACTACAATCACCTTGTAGCCACGCCGAACCCTCTTTACTTGCACCTTTGTAGTTTCTATTCTTACAATCTTGCAGCCATTCCGTGACGTTACCAATCATGTCACTTAGGCCGAAAGCATTACTCGAAAATGAACCCACAGGTGCTGCAGATACACTGTCCCATTGACTGCCACAATCAAAACAATTGGCTTTATTCTTTTCTAAAGAGTTCCCCCAAGTAAAAAGATCTAGCTTCTGAGCAAGTGCCGCATATTCCCACTCGGCTTCAGTTGGCAATCGATATTTTTTTCCTGTTTGCTTTGCTAACCATTTCGCATATCTATTCGCATCATCCCAATCCACACTAGCGACTGGCTGATTAGGATTTTTGCCTACTATTGATGCATTCCGTTTCAAACCGGTTGCATCAAGAAAACGTTTATACTCTGCAACCGTTACTTCATAACGACTCATTGCAAAACTCTTTACCGTGACTTCATGTTTAGGCCGTTCAGTAAATTCAACAGATGATGATGGGCTACCCATTTGAAAACTACCCGCCGGAAGAATCGACATTTCAGGTCCGCGACCACCTATCTTCATTCGATCTTTCACATATCTGATTTTAAACGGTTTCGGTGCGGCCTTTGCGATCTTTACTGGCTTAGGTTTAGGTTTAGGTTTAGGCTTAGATTCAGGTTTAACTTCCGCAACGGGTGCTGGCTGCGTTTTTTGCTCAACACCTGGTTCAATTGGCTGCGGCTTTGATATGATTGGTTGCTTTTTGCTGGATTCAGTAGCCGCAACTACTTCAGGAACATCATCTCCTCCGCTCAAGACGGCAACAATAATACCGATCACAATAATCGCTGCGCCACCAATTCCTGCATACAGTAAATTTTTATTACGCTGTTGGTCTGGAACAAACTGAGACTTAATAACTTGTTCAGTAAATTGTGACTCGAACACCGATTCTACATCGTCAACTGCTTCATTAACGAGTCGTTCAATATCGTCTTGTTCATCAGCCTCATGAACAAAACCAGATGGTACAACAACAAAATCATCATCTTTAGATGAATCACCACCAATGACAATTAATCCACTTTCGTCATCATCCTCACCTTCAAGCGATGGAATCTCTGTGATAATTAAACCATCAATAGCATCTGCCTCTAATTCTAAACTTTCGATAACTTCTTCAAGTGTAGCTTCCTGAAGTTCAGGTTTTGATTCGTTAGCTTCAGCCTTTGTTTCTTTAGCCTTTGTTTCTTTAGCCTTTGTTTCTTTAGCCTTTGTTTCTTTAGCCTTTGTTTCTTTAGCCTTTGCTTCGGCTTCGGCTTCGAGACCTGCTGTTTTTTTCAATTCTTCAGCCTCAGCCTTCATTCGATTAATAACATCATCCGAACGTTGTTGCGCTTGATCCGCCTCTTCTCTCAAACGCAAAGCATCTTTTTCCGCTTGCTGTCTTGCAAGTTGTGCTTCTTCCGCAAGACGTGCAGATTCTGCTTCGGCTTCTTGCTGTGCCTGCTCTGCGCTTTCTTTTACTTGTTTGGCTTCATCTTCTACCTTAACGCGAGTCTCTTCTGCGCTATCGATAATCTTCCGTGCATCAGCAACGGCCTGCTCACGTGCAGACTCTGCTTCTTTACGCACTGTTTCTGCATTCTGTTCTGCTTCAAGCCTTGCCGCTTCGGCTTCGTCACGCATTCTGCGAGCTTCTTCTGCCTCAATCCGCGCTGCATCGGCCTCAGCTTCTAATTGCGCAACAGATTCAGCACTTTCATTTTTAGCATCAAGGCGAACTTTCTCTACTTCTGCAGTTAAACGAGCGGCTTCTTCCTCGGCTTTAAATCTGGCGGCTTCTGCATCTGCTTTAATGCGCGTCGCATCTTCTTCAGCCTTAAGTCGCGTTGCTTCCGCTTCTAACTGTCGACGATTCACATCTTCTTCAATCTCACGGCAAGACGCTTCCGCCTCAACCTTAATACGATTTGCTTCTTCTTCTGCAAATAAACGATTCGCTTCCATTTCACGCATTTTTTGTTGCTCTTCTTCTGCGCGCAATCGAACCTTATTCGCTTCTGCCTTTAATAACATCACCTCTTGCTCGGCTTTTAAGCGGGCAGTCTCTTGTGACGACAAGAACGTGGCATGCTCTGCTTCAGCTTGTAAACGCTCACCTTCTGCCTCTGCAATTAATTGCGATACCTGCTGCTCAGCTTCAAATTTTGCTTGTTCAGCTTCCGCGACAATTTTCGAGGCCATTTCCTCCGACTTAAGTCGCGACTCTTCACGAAAACGAGCGGCCTCTTCTTTAAAACGAATCGCGTCAGCTTCCGCTTTCTCTTGCGCCTGCTTCTGCTGCTTTTGCAACTGCACTATTTCTTGTTCCGCTTTTTCTTTTTCTGCCCTGACTTCGTCACGAATACGTTTTGCATCTTTTTCCGCTGCGCTACGCGCTGCATCTGCTTCTTGCTTAAGTTTTGCTGAATGTTCTTCAGACTTAATACGCGCTTCACTTACTGCCTTGCGTACTAATTCCGCTTGTTCAATTGCTTGTTGCTCGGCCTCTTTGCGCTGTTTGCGCAATACTGCCAACTCCGCTTCTGCTTTTTGGCGTGCCTGTTCACGCTCCTTCTCTAATTTTTTAACTTCTTTTTCTGCCTGAAGCTGCGCCACCTTGGCTTCTTTCTTAATGCGCTCAGCATCGGCCTCTACATCTTTACGTTTCTTTATTTCTTCTTCAGCTTTAAGTACAGCTGTTTCTTGATCCTTTTTCATTTTCTCAACCGCAGCCTCAGCTTTAAGCCGTTTGCGGGTTTCTTTCTCTGCTATTTCCTTGGTGTTTTGTTGTGATTGTTTTAGTTTTTCTAATTCATCTTCCACTTGGGCGCGGCGTTCGCTTTCTTTATTCGCTCGTTGTTCTGCTTCTTTTTGTGCTTTCGTAATAGCTTCATTTCTTTTCTTCGCATCAGTTTGTGATGCCGCATTCAAGGCCACTACATTATCCGGTTCTTTAATTTCTTTCAGCTCTTCTTTGACCGCTTCCGACTTAACAACTGCTGCGACTTCTTGTTTTGGTTTTTCTTTAATATAACCGCCCGCCAACACATAAGAATTCAAACCACGTTGACTCAACAAAAATGACGCTACCGAACTTCGTTGGCCATTATCGCAATAGGTAATATATTTACGTGTACTTTTAAGCCGTTCTGCTTTGCTTCGTAATAGCGATAGTGGTAAATTATGACTTCCTTCGATGCCATCTTTTTCATACTCATTCGGTGTGCGAACATCGAGCCATACTGCACCATCATCAACTAGTTTTTCCGCTTCATCTAGCGTTAACCATTTAATTAATGGTTGCTTCATTAATTCTTCAAAATCTTTTTGTGCTAGTCGCATCATAATGCCATCAGTCAACATGATTACGGAGGCATTACGAGGGTTATCTGAAATCAGTGCTTCTTCGCCAAAAGAATCACCTGGCCCTAATTCAGCCACGACCTTGTTTTGACCATTTGTTTCAACGACAACTTTGCAGCGACCACGTCGAATTATGTAGTAATAATCCCCCGGCTCACCTTGGTGAATAACAGGCATACCCGCCGTAACGGCATGCTCTTCCATATACATGAACAAGGCTTGAATATTTTCCGCGGGAAGATGACTAAATGCCTCAGACTGTAACATCTGCGTCATCCAATCATTTTCATCTTCCTCAAGGATCTCGCTCACTTCGTAGGCATCACCTTCATTATGTTCTGAGGTAAGCAAGGTATCGAGTAATCGGGTATCAATACGAATAAAACTAACGGCAGTTTTGGCGGTAGCGCCAAGCTGACGAGGCATGTGATGAGCTAATGGATAACGCGCAGCTTCAGTACCACCAATCACGGTATCAGCAATACTCTTGCCTGACATCATGACCACTTTGCCCGCCAAGAGGTAAATCGCTCGTGAATCTACATCGCCTTCCCTGAACAGTTGTTCACCAGCAGCCATTTCTTCGATTTGAGTACTTGCTTGTAGCTCAGCAAATTTATCTTCCGATAAGGCACTAATCGGCACTAGCGTGCGCAACGCACTGCTTAGTTCTTCATTTTGCTTCACTGCACCCATAATTTCCCTTCGATCCCTATCCTGCCATCAACACTATTGTCATCTACAAGCATTTTGCGGATACATAGATATGGAAAAGATAATATTTTTTTAACGTCACCAGTGTGCTTAATCTCACAGTATTCTGGATATCTTTCTGACAGTTTAGCCCGCTTTCGCATAAATAGCGCAATTTACGAGGAAATAACCTCTTATTAACAGACTATTAGCGAATTATTCTACATTTATTCTCATAAGAAGATAACACGTTTTACCTAAAGATAAAGGCGAAATGGTCGTTATATGTAAGCGAAATCCTACAAGATAAGATGGCATTTCCCCCTTTATATCTTCTTGGATAATTGGCAAAATACGCTCCATAAATCTGGCCTACAGGATATTATATATAATGTTTCGAATTTTCGCCTTATCGCTACTGCTTTTAGCGAGTCATGCCCTGCAAGCTGACACTGAGCAAACAGCGAACAATCTTATTCAAGTCACGGCTAAGCGCATGCTCAACCAAATTGAAGAAGATCGGACTCAAATTAATTCTAATCCTCGTCATGTCTATGATTTAGTTAATGAGATCTTAATACCCCACATTGATTTCGAACGGATGTCACGTTGGGTACTTGGTAAACACTGGCGCCGTGCAAACGACGAAGAAAAACAAGAATTTGTAACTGAATTTCGCAATCTGATTATTCGCACCTACTCCACTGCTTTACTAGAATACAGCGGTCAAGAAATTCATTTTTTACCCGTTCGAGATCAATCTGATCCGAATCGGGCATCTGTACGTACAGAAATTCGCCCAGGCAATGGCCCAATGATTCCAATCAGTTATGACCTTTATAGAAATGATACTGGTAAATGGAAAGTTTATGATGTTGCCATTGATGGTATTAGTTTGATCGCAAATTATCGTTCTAGCTTTAGCTCACAAATTCGTCGCTCTGGTAGCTTAAGTCGCGTGATTAATCAGATGAAATCACGAAGCCAACAAGCAAAAAAATAATTTTGTCAAGCCCTTTAGCTAACAATTAAAAAAAAATAAATCCAAAATGCAACATTTATGACTATATATACAGTCTGAAATGGCCTATAAATAAAATAAAGTTGCAATGTAGTCGGGTTCTTGTGCTACATTACGTACACAAATTCAAACTGGCTTCGGTTTGAAAAAATATAAAAATTGAACATTTATTCATCGAACTATTTTGTCAGGAGTTACAACCAAATGGCTGCAAAGAAACCAAGAACTAAATCTGAAATCCTCAAGACTATTTCTGAAAATACAGAATTGACTAAAAAAGAAGTCACTGCCGTATTTGATGAAATGGCCGCTATGATCCAAAAAGATCTGAAAAAGAATGGTCCTGGTGTCTTCACTATCCCAGGCCTTGCTAAAGTAAAGGTTGCACGTAAACCAGCAACTAAAGCTCGCAAAGGTACTAACCCGTTCACTGGTGAAGAAATGATGTTCAAAGCTAAGCCAGCTCGCAATGTTGTTAAAATGACTGCATTGAAAGCACTAAAAGATATGGTGTAAGACCTCCGGTCTTTACAAATTAAAAAAGGAGGCTTCGGCCTCCTTTTTTTCGCTCCGATTCGGGACGAATGGAGTGCGCATAACGATGCTTTAGCATCTTTGCGCCAGTGACCCATCTACGATGGGTAAGTTACTTGCAATGACCAGAACCTGCGGAGCTGGTTCAGGGAATCCCTAATGAAGCTTGAAGAGGTTCTAGGGAGAAACCGGAGGGATTCTGTAAGTAGTGAATTTCCTAGCCACAAAAGCTAAAGAGACAGCAAGTAACTCAAAGCCCCGCTGACAAATATCTGTGAGCTACTGTTTAAACTATTATTGCGCAGTTACTCACCGGCCACCTCGTGCTTAGCCTGAATAAAATCCTGGTGTGGTACATACAGTAAATCGGCTATCTGGCGAACAAATAGATCCTCATATTTATCAATAATCCCATCACTCATAGCAACCTGCCAGAGCATTTTTACCATGTGACGCTTCTCAGTCTGGCTGAAATTCTCATTCAAAAGTCGAGTAAATTCCTGCATACATATCGCTTGCCGAGATTCATTTGCCCCCAATTCCAGCAACTCTACGGACAATGCCGCATCAAGGCTAAATTTGTCCTCTAATAGACTCTGTATAGCCTCTCTTTCACGACTATCAACATGATCATCCATCTGTGCCATTTCAAATAACAGCGTCGCTGTGGCCAAATGCAGCGACTTATCCATACCCTGTTCCGACTCATCTTGAACCGACAGAATGTGCTGCTTGAAGAAAGACTGAATTGAATTCAACATGGGGTACACTCTTACATAGAATATAAAAGGATGAAATCCTGCCATAGTCACGGGCTAACCGCAAAGAGGAAATTATGGCCTATCTGGTCGAAATTAAACCCGCTGGGGTAAGCTTCCAAACAGAAGAAAGAGAATCACTGCTGCACTCCACCCTCCGCGCGGGGCACAATGTCGACCATGGCTGCACCAATGGTAGCTGCGGCCACTGTAGAGCGCGGCTGTTGAAGGGTAAATTATCACAAATACGCTACCATGATTTCGTCCTCACTGAAGCTGAAAAACAGGCTGGCGATATACTCATGTGTTGCCATTCAGCACGTAGCGATCTGCAACTTGAAACTTCATTGGCAACCGATGGTTCAGACATTCCACGACAAGAAATCACTACGCGTGTTCGTCGTATTGATCATATCGATGACAAAACCTTGCGACTTTATTTACGCACGCCACGCACTACTACGCTACGCTTCATGGCAGGGCAACACGCGATACTTAAATTGGATGGACAAATTCAACGTGAATTACCGATAGCCAGCTGCCCCTGTGACGGCCTAAATTTAGAATTCCATCTACATCGTGAATCCAGCGATCCCTTTACCGATAATATTTTTAATAGGGCAAAAAAATCCATGCCAATTGAAGTGAGCGCCCCTCTTAATGGCATCACCTTAGTTGAGAGCGACACTTCACCCATCTTATTTATTGCCTGGGGAACCGGCTTTGCGCCCATTCAAAGCATTCTTGAAAATTGCTTGTCACTCGACTTTCAACAACAAATAGTTTTGCACTGGGTTGTTCATGAACAGGAAAGCCATTATGCCGATGGCTATTGTCGCTCAACCGCCGATGCCATCGATAATTTTCACTACCACCCCGTGCAAACAGATACCGCTGCGGAAGCGATTGAAAAAATTATTGCCTGGCACGGTGATTTCTCTGAGTGGCGTAGTTACATCATCGCACCACCAGCCATAGTTGATAATGTTATCGAAGCACTTTGTGCGAAGGGCTTGCCTGAAGAAAAGATCAAGTCAGATCCCATTGTTGCTTAAGGAGTGAGGTCTGAGGTGTGGGAGCGCAGTGAAGCAATCCAATACATTATCTAATAAACATAGATTGCCACGCAGCTATCGCTGCTCGCAATGACAACAAGGCTTCAGGAAATATTATTCGTGTTATCAAATGGATGATAACGAGGCGCACAGCGTTGAGAAAAAAAACGGAGTTTACTTTAGTAAATGAGCATTTTTAAGCTGCATCACAACAAAGTCAGCACCGCTTCAGGAAAATAATTAGTTTCATCAAGCGGATGATGACGAGGCGTGATGTCGCGAAAAAAGCGGAGTTTACTTTAGTAAATGAGCATTTTTAAGCTGCATCACAACAAAGTCAGCGCCGCTTCAGGAAACTAATTTAGCCGAACCAATCAACGCAATCGTTAGGCAAGGGAAGCCCCGCAATCCGACACCCTTGCCGTGATGGCCCGTGCGGAAACAGATCATATAGATGTTTACGGCTACCTATTTCAGGGCCAAATTTCTTGGCTAAGGCTTTTATTAATAAACGCGCATTGGGTGAACTGCCAAATTCGATATAACGTTGGCGGAGAAAATTTACAACTTGCCAGTGCGCTTCGGTTAACTCGATACCTTCTTCGCTAGCAATCGACTCAGCCACTGACTCAGACCAGTCATCCAAATCTAGCAGATAACCATTTGGATCCGTTTCGATGAGTGAATCATCGAGGATGTATTTCATAATATCTGTCACAACACTCTTCCTTGCAGTACGTAAATAATGACAATAACAAATTTACTCCTGTCTCGGGATATTCGCAAAACCTAAATTTAAAAATCAGTTCAGGACAAAACCGGAATAAAAATAGTAAAAAGAACTATGGGCCTTTTGTGATGTATTTACTTAACTAAGATCTGGAAGTCACTGAATAATAATGTTCATAAGTATATCGTTAGATACTCTGATTAAGTGAGATTGGGAGGGCTATAAAAACAAGCAATTGACAGTTTTCAGGCTGCGTGTTCCGCTTAGGTATCCAATTAGATGGGGGTGTCAAAATGGGTAGCATAAGACCAATAGTAGGTACGCATTACAACACTCAACCTGGTGAAACGCTTGAAGTGATTGCCGTTGGCACACGCGGTATTGTCGTGGAATACATTGACGGACGAGTAGAATTACTTGATCTTGATTGTTGGGAAACGCTACATCAGGATAACAATCATTGCCTCGAGATAAGCCAAGCACAAGCGGTTTAACGCCTGCTACAAATTAAGTTTCCCATTCCTCAATCTGAGGTTTTTCACGCTGGGTTGTCAGTAAAATTCGCGCCCTATCTTTATCGTCAGCAAAAATTAAGCGGAAGTTATTCAGATCTTCATCTGGATTTGCAGCACGTAATTCCTTTACGAGATCTTTAGCCGCACGATACTCATCAAATTGCTCCTGTAATTTGGGAGCTATTTTTTGGTCATCATTAGAAAATCTATATACGTAGTACGGCATGATCAATCTCCATCAGTCCCCAAAGTGGCAGAGGACAATATCACAGAGAATTGAGTAGTGTCGAGAACTCTTGCGGTTAACTTGCTGCCGCGGCACTAGCCGCTTTACGTCCCCAGTAGTCTGATTGAATTGGATCACAGTCCAAACCGTACCAGCCTTCATCATAGGCCTGAGAAAGCAATTGCTGTGCCTGAGGATTACCACTGCGTGCCGATGCACTAAACAGTTCTACAGCCCTTTCGTAGTCTTTTTCGACACCACGACCGGTAGTATAGAGAATGCCAAGGTTGGTCTGAGCAGCATGATTACCCTGCCCGGCGGCACGGTGTAGCCACATAGCCGCCATCTCCGCATCGCGATCAACACCCAAACCGAGTGAATACAGGAAGCCAAGGCTATTCTGTGCTTCGGGTAAACCCTTGCTAGCCGCATCTCGATACCAGCGTGCGGCTTCTTTGACATTGGGATCGACACCATAGCCGTATTCATACATAACCCCGATCAAATACTGCACCTTCAGTTCCTGCCTGTTATAGGTTTGCTGCGGCTGAAACGGAAGAATCTCGGCTGTTTGTGTTGTTAGCTGTGTCATTGTTTAGTCCTCGTCAAAATCATTTCATCGTTGATATGCTGCGATGTTATGAATAACTAAACAATATCCATGCCATAAATATAAATATCTTTAATAACAATTAGTTATGACGATTTCGTGATGTTCAGACATGCCCTAATAATGACATTTTACGTCACATGCTGCCCTTTCGGGGTGTAGATCAGGAAATATCAGTTATGAAGAAAAACCCTCGTAATTACCGCGTTTTATGCGCCATAACAAGCCAATAACTCACCGGCATAGCCCCGGCGGGCGCCCTTGCAACTGATTGTGCGACGAACCTTAAAATGGGTGCATACAGCATCACGATAAGCCTCTTGCGTGAAAGGGGTGTCATGATTTGAGATAATCACACTGACACCACGTGCTGCCAATTTCTGTGCTTGTTCAGCAAGTGCCAATTGCTCGGCTTCACAAAAGCCGCCGGCGCTGTAGGAAGTGAAATTTGCTGTACTGGTCAGTGGCACATAGGGTGGATCGCAATACACCACATCACCACGGCGTGCTTTACGCATCGCGACTAAAAAAGATTCATTAGTAAAACGTGCTTGCTGCGATCTTTTAGCAAAATTCTGCATTTCCTGACGTGGAAAATAAGGTTGCTTGTAACGGCCAAAAGGCACATTAAAACCACCACTATTATTGTAACGACAGAGACCATTGTAGCCATGCCGGTTCATGTAAATAAATAGTGCCGCTTTTAAATACGGGTCATCTGTCGCATTGAATTGCTTGCGAATTCGATAATAAGCCGTTTCATTATTATTTTTCGCAACAAAAAATTGTTCAACATAATCAATAAAAGAATCAGCTTCATCTTGCAGGCTTGTATAGATATTGATCAAATCCGCATTATTATCATTCAATACATTCAAACGATAATCCGTATTCAAAAACAAAGCACAAGAACCTGCAAAGGGTTCAATCAATCTTTTACCAGAGGTAAGCAATGGACGAATACGATCTAACAGGCGGTATTTGTTACCCGCCCACTTTAAAAAAGGTCGTGTTACTAAAGGCTCAGTCATGTAATTATTATCATTATTTACAATATTTCGATCATTCTATACAAAAACCATGCACTTAGGAAATCATGACCACTGAATGTTATCGTAAATAAATACAACAAAAGACGATTCCGCTTCACCGTCGTCATATTATCTGTATCTACTCGTCAAGGAATCGCTACACTGTTTATAATCTTGAGTTTAGGTACTATCTACCAATATGAACACGCGAACATATAAAGTAATACCCCAAGGTTTATTACTATTTTCAGCTATGCTGATAATCCTCTCGCAGCTTACTGCTTGCAGCACCTACGATGCTGTCCGTGTAGTCACCAGCCGCGATCCTGGTAAGGCGATAGAACAAACCGCAAAAAACCGTGTTCAGTCTTATAAAAATAATCCCTTGGTACTAGCGAAAGATGTTCGGCGGCTTATCAATACATTAAAAAGCAAGGCCGATCGTGAGTGGGGAAAAAAGAATCGCCAATTGCCCAGTGCACATCGTTTTGTAAAATACAGTCAAAACTATAAAAGTCGCGCCATTATTGATTTTGACAGCGGTAATATTCGCATAGAGACCGTCGCTAAAAAACGCCCTCTACAAAGCCTACATAATGCAATTGTCACAACGCTACTTACACCCGATGACCCTCGCTCAGTAGATCTCTATACCGATCATGTCGTGGAACTAAAAGGAAGACCCTATCTCGCAGGGTTTGTACGCAATCAACATGGCACTTATATCAGCAACCCTGAACACGCGAGTCACTATGCCGATTATCTTATTAAGCATCATCTAAAAAAACGCAGCCTCACCGCAGGGAAGAAAAAACAACTCTCTCGTAGTGTTTCCTTTCGCATGATTAATAACCATGCGGATATTCGAGCACGGCAATATGCTAACCTCGTTAATCGTTATGCACGCCGCTACCAACTCAAAAAAAGCCTTGTTTACGCTATTATAAAAACCGAAAGCAATTTCAACCCTTTCGCTATCAGCGCCGCACCCGCTTATGGATTAATGCAACTTGTTCCTACATCAGGAGGACGTGATGCATTTCGATATGTGAAAGGCCGCGATCAAATTCCTTCCCGACAATATTTATTTAATGCCCGGAATAATATTGAATTAGGTTCAGGTTATCTGAATATTATCCACACTCGTTATTTGAAAAATATTCATAACCCACTATCACGTGAATACTGTGCGATTGCCGCTTACAACACCGGCTCTGGAAATGTATTACGTGCCTTCCATCCTGACCGTGAACGTGCGACCCGCATCATCAACCGCATGACACCTCCCCAGGTCTACCAACACCTGCGCAAGAAATTAAAATATCACGAAGCCCGCCGTTACCTATTAAAAGTAACTCAAGCACAACGGCATTTTGTTAGGTTATAAAAAATGACAGGATTTACTAGATATTTTTAAAAGGGTACTGACCCCTTTTAACTAGGCTTCTCTTTGCGTGTTAGCTTATCCATGAATTTTTTGAACCGCCTCTGTCTGGTTTCAGGTTTCTTTGCAGATTCCAATCCATAAGCAATTGCGTAGCGATTGGATTTAGTTAGCGTCTCATAGAACTGTTTCGCCTTCGGCATGCTCTCCAGAGCTGCTAGAAAGTCCGCTGGAACCTTCATCTCACTAACGGTATAGGCGTTTTTCCAACGACCGTCCTCTTTCGCCGCACGAACATGCACAAGCCCCGGCTCCTTCATCCGTCCCTCAATTATCAGGCGATCGACATGTTCAGTATTCCTCTTCGACCAGTTGCTTCGCGTTTTCCTGGGAGTAATTCGCTGCAAATAGGCTTGGTCATCAATAGACTTCTTGACGCTGTCAATCCAGCCCCAGCGCAGTGACTCAATCACGACATCGTCCCAAGCCACACTCGCAATGCGAGTTTTTTTCTTGAATATCTTCACCCACAGCTCACTTTCGGTGGCGTGATTCACCTTCAGCCACCGGCCAAGATCTTTCGGCCTTGCAAAGGTCATGATTCTCGCTGGATCGGGTTCAGGCATGGAACTAGATTCTCTTCGGCATAACGATTGGGTTTAAAGATACGTATTTCAAGTGTACCGCCCCCTTTTACAGCTTGTCTGTATCCGCTGGAGCGCCTTGTTGGGTGGTTGCCTGTACATTAGATCTAGGTGAGACAGAGTTTTGTATTGATATTTCGTCAATATTAGCAATACTACCAAGCGCATCAATTTGCTCGGTCGCATCTTTCATAATCTGTTCATAAAGTGCCAAAACATCAGGGTTAAAATCAGGCGTCTGTTCTGCCGTAATTTTGAATAGTTGCATCTGGTTGAGGAAGTTATTTAATACATGATGCGTAGAAGACAACATCGCTTTGTATATTTTGATTTTCTCACGTTCGACTCTGTGATCTCTTTGCCATTTAAGCATATCAAATATTGAAAATATGCCTAAAATAAATAATGGAATAATGAACTCGTCTATCTCAAAAACTTCTAATTTATGCACATCGTTAAGAAATATTTCAAATAAATCGACATCACTAATTAATGAGTACAGAAGAATTGAAACCGATATCACCAGTCCGATGAGTGTAATTCTATATTTCTTCATGCGTTTCATTCCCACACCCAACGGTTAAGCTGAGACGCACGCATTTATTGCGAGTCGATTCTCAGCGATTTGTTAAAATCATAGAGCAAATAAATAAAGAATAAAAGGGTCAAGCTTGAAACTAGATTCTCTCCGGCATAATGATTGAGTTATAAAGGTACGTATTTCAAGTGTACTGACCCATTGAGCGCTTGATTTTGGTTAGGCCATATATCACTGAACTAGCCTATTCACTCCTTTAACACTAAATCAACAACTTTGTGAACTAGTGGTGATGCTAAAACAACAATGGGGAATGCAACGGCGAAAGAAAATAGCCACGATTTTAACCATACACTAACAATATCACCAACAAGACCTGAGTTTAAAATACCTATTCCAAAAGACATAATGCATGACATAAGCAATGACATTAAAAATGAAAATACTAACCCATGATATTTTTTATCCATCATTGGCCTCTCCAATATAAACCATATCTCACCTGTGGGTTATAAGCGACGTTATAGCTCCTTAGCACTCTGATGAAACTCAATTACATTGCGATCCTGGTCTCTAATAAATAACATTACTCCACCATTTGGTAACGTTATTGGACCTTCAGTGATTTTTATATTCAACTTTTTCAACTTAGTCTCTATCGCTTCGATATCAGTTACATCTAACGCTACATGAGTATACCCAGGGTGCTTATCCACCACATCCATAAGTATATTTTCCTTGATTCCTGAATCTGAGTTTAAAATAAAATTTATATTAATCCCTGACGGATGTTCCATAATTGCTACTGGCTCTGGGCCAACGGGGCCTAATAAAAAAACGAACCCTAATTGCTCATAGAATTGCCGTGATTTTTCAAGGCTAGTTACTCGAATTCCAATATGATTAATTCCTACTACTTCTTTCATGGTGATTTTCTCCAAAGCTAAGTTATTTATATAAAACATCGCTGAAGTCAATAACGTACGTTTATATATCAATGAATGCCTTATCAATTGGTAAGAAGTAGATAATATCTAATGAATTTCACTTATGATTCGTGATAAAGATGCCTCAGTAATGCCAAGATAGGATGCCAGATGATACTGTGTTACACGTTGAGATATATTAGAGTACTGTTTGACAAAATCCATGTAACGCAATTTTGCACTACTTTGTAAAAAGCTACGCTCCCTATTCATTTTCTTTATTAAAATACTTTCGACTAATTTTCTATGTAATCGCTCCACCATCTGACTCTCATCAAACAATAATTCGAAGTCTGAAAAATCTGCAATTAGGACCGTAGTATCTTCTAGCGCCTGAATACCATAAGGATCTATCTTACCCATATCTTGAGAGAAAGATGTAGACATCATACGTTCTGAAAGAAAAGCTCTATTCCATTCCTTTCCATCACTAGTCAAGTAATAGTATCTAACGAGTCCAGAAACAATGAAAAATACACTACTATTATCTTCATCTGGACTAATTATATGTTCCTTATTTTTATATGTTTTCAACCTGAATAATTTTAGGAGAAGACTAAATTCGTCGAGGCTTAAGTTTGAGTATATCCCTATAACTTCTTTAAACAATTGAGTATGCAATTGATTCATTATGACAGCCTTATCTTTGGCCTAACGGTTGAGCTCAGCGGCGAACGCAGGCTGGCAAGACTTTTGCTCCGCAAAAGGCGTGACAGACAAGTGCGTCCGATGGAGTGATTTGTTATGAGTGTTTTTATGGTATTGGTACATGCTTAGCCCAAAAAGGTGCTGACCAACCTAAAATGCCACCAACAACAACTGCTGCTAGAATATTAACAGAACTTAAACCTAGCAATAAACCTACTAACCCACCTGAAACCACACCACTAATTAATTGAAACAGCCAAGCCTTTTTAAATGCTTCTGGTTCAATTTCTGGAGCGCCTACTAAGCCAATGAATGCCCCAAGAAAGAATACTAAAAATAACCGATGCCAATCGCCAAATGAAAATACCAGAGAAAATAGTGCGAACACTAATCCTAGGCCAAGACTGCAAACTAATGAGATTTTTATAGCTTTCAAATTAACACTCATAACTATAATTAGAGGGCCTAAAACGCCCTTTTGCTTTAGGCCCCTTAATAATTTCATTTTATTATAATCAACAGCTTATATTTTTTTATCGGGCTTAAATTAATAAAAAATCGTGTAAGAAAGCTTGTTTTTAAGGGAGAGAGACACACAGCCGCCACTAAATAGTAGCGATAAAAATTACGATAAAAACGCCTACTTCTTTTTTAGCCGTCTGCGGCTTGGCGTTTTACATTCAAATCAAGGAAGTTCCATGCATCAATATTCACGATGTGAACTGAGCCATCGAGATATTCAATCATCACGCGAGTTAAACTGCGCTCAGATAACAGCAATAAACGGACCTTCATTAATTTTCCAGTCTGGTTCAAGTACCATGAACCCACAACCGGTTCTTGTAGTATAGACATTACGTTTACTTCTCCTTAACGTTGCTATTATTCTTCCTTAAATCATCATCCCTGTTTATTATTTTTTCCTATACAACCACTTCTACTACGCCGGGTTATCACTCTGACCCGGTTACTGCCTCCACGAACAAATAAATAAAAAAACCGCTGCTATAACGGCAGCGGTTTTATAATCCTGTTAACTTATTACAAGGGAAGACAAGCCTGCTCTGGACTATTCCACCAGATTTATTTTGATGCTGCTTGTTATCATTATCTAATCGCAAGTTATTATTACCTGCCTTCTCTTGTTGCAAAGTATTCCACTACAGGATCATGAAATCAACAAACTATTTTAATACTGTTCTACTATTCTGTTGAACAACCTAATCATTAAGAGCAAGTGAGTGTGCCGTAGGCAAGGCGCCGTACTTTTTTAAAAGCGCAGCGTACATCAGTACGTGAGCATTTTAGAAAAGTGCTGCAACGCCGCATACGGTGAGCTCACGCCGCTCTTAACCGCATTTTGAGTCGCCGCAGTTCAAACATGTCATACACCCATCCATTTTGATCACTGCTTTAGTCGTACATTTACCACAAAGCTGTGAACCGGCTGGAAAGTCACTGCTATTATTTTCTTTTTCTATTATTTTATTTGATGCTTCAAACTGGGCGCGTTTTTCTTCAACCAGTTTTTTCTGATGCTCATCAAGACCATCGTCTTTTAACATTCCGATCATGCGCAAGTGACATTCGATTGCATCACCAATTTCTGCTACCAACGAAGGCATGTACTTACCACCCTTCTTAAAATAACCGCCACGAGGATCGAAGACTGAACGCAATTCATCCACCAGGAAAGTGACATCACCGCCTTTGCGGAAGACAGCTGAAATAATACGTGTTAGTGCTACAATCCACTGAAAGTGATCCATGTTCTTCGAGTTAATAAAAACCTCAAACGGACGACGCAGGTGATGTTCTGTATCTTCATTAAGAATCACATCATTAATGGTTACGTATAGTGCATGTTCTGATAGTGGTGTTTTTACTTTATAAGTAGAACCAATCAGCATTTCCGGACGCTCAAGCTTTTCATGCATATGAATAATATCGGCTGTCGCCAATTCATCATTTGCCGTTACTTCTGGCGCCACTACTTCTGGTTCTTCTTCTTTTGCTACTTCGTAGCTAACAATCTTGTTACCAATTTTAATAGACATGTTTGTTTCTCCTTATCACAACGCCGGCTTAGAACTTGCCGTAGTAGCCTTCTTTAAGTGCATCATAAAGATTCGCTGCGGTGTGCATTTCCCCGTCATATTCAATTTCTTCATTACCTTTCACTTCTACTACACTGCCATCTTCAAGCGTAAAGCGATAAGTCGTATTTTCCAGATCTGCTTCCTTAACTAATACACCCTGGAAGGCCTCTGGATTAAAGCGGAATGTAGTACAACCTTTCAGGCCCTTTTCGTAGGCATACAGGTAGATATCCTTAAATTCTTCATAAGCAAAATCAGTCGGTACATTCGCTGTTTTCGAAATAGAAGAATCAACCCACAATTGTGCTGCTGCCTGAATATCAACATGCTGTTTCGGTTTAATATCTTCTGCCGTAATAAAGTAGTCAGGTAATTTTTCATCTGCTGTTTCTGAATACGGCATCGCTTGTTTATTGATTAATTCACGATAGGCCAGTAATTCAAAAGAGAATACATCGACCTTTTCCTTGCTCTTTTTACCTTCACGAATAACATTACGCGAATAATGATGCGCAAATGAGGGTTCAATACCATTACTGGCATTGTTTGCTAACGACAATGAAATCGTCCCTGTTGGTGCAATTGAACTGTGATGCGTAAAACGTGCACCTGTTTTCGCTAATTCTTCAACTAGCTCAGGTTCTTGTTCAGCAACACGCTGCATGTAGCGACTGTATTTTGCATGCAGTACTTTACCTTTGATCTTGTCGCCAAGCTTAATGCCATCTTTTTTCAGTTCTGGTCGCTGACGTAACATAAGTGCCGTCACTTCAAAGTCTTCATTCATGATCGGTGCCGGACCTTTTTCTTTGGCCAACTCCAATGCTTCTTTCCAGCCAGTGATAGCCAATTCACGGCTAACACGTTCAGTAAAAATAACAGACTCTTCGCTACCGTACTTGCCACCTAACATCGTGATGGTTGAACCTAAGCCAAGGAAGCCCATGCCGTGGCGGCGTTTATTTTCAATCGCTTCGCGCTGACCTTTTAGCGGTAGACCATTAATTTCAACCACGTTATCTAGCATACGAGTAAAAATGGATACGACTTTATTAAATTCATCCCAATCAAAACTGGCTTTATCCGTAAATGGATCACGGACAAATTTAGTCAGATTCACAGAACCAAGCAGGCAAGAACCATACGGTGGCAATGGCTGTTCACCACAAGGATTAGTGGCACGGATGTTTTCACAGAACCAGTTGTTATTCATTTCATTGACTTTATCAATGAGGATGAAACCCGGTTCAGCATAATCGTAAGTGGATGACATAATCACATCCCAAATACGCTGTGCTCGCATGCGCTTATAAATCTTGCAGCATACTAGCCCTTCTTTATTAGTGAGGTAGTCGCCCTGTATCGGCCACTCACGCCAAAGCACTTGTTCCGGATTATTGGTATCAATCCCATCGGCCTTGGCTTCTTCTTCGGTGATCGGGAACGCCAGTGGCCATTCACCATCTTCTTTAACCGCTTCCATGAAAGCCTTGGTAACCAGCAGCGACAGGTTGAACTGACGCAGACGTCCATCTTCACGTTTCGCCTTAACGAAATCCAATGCATCCGGGTGACCAACATCAAAGGTTGCCATTTGAGCACCGCGACGACCGCCAGCAGACGATACCGTGAAACACATCTTGTCGTAGATATCCATGAACGACAGCGGACCAGAGGTATAAGCACCCGCACCTGATACGTAGGCACCCTTAGGGCGCAGGGTGGAGAACTCATAACCAATTCCGCAACCGGCTTTCAGGGTCAGACCGGCTTCGTGAACCTTGCCGAGAATATCGTTCATTGAATCTTCGATGGTGCCCGAAACGGTACAGTTAATAGTTGATGTGGCTGGCTTGTAAGCCTGTGCGCCGGCATTCGAGATGATACGTCCCGCAGGGATCGCGCCATGGCGTAATGCCCAGACAAACTGTTCGAAACACTCTTCTCGTTTATCTTCGCTTTCTACGTCAGCGATGGCTCTCGCTACACGTTGGTAGGTCGCATCAATATCTGCATCAATTGCTACGTCGTCCTTGGTTTTTAAACGGTATTTCTTATCCCAGATATCATCCGAGGCATCTTGTAGAGGAATTTGCCCTACACTCGTCGCCACGGCCTTAAGATGCGCGCTGTTCGCTGTCATTGATGGTATCGCTCCGCTGTATTTCGTCATTATTCTAATTATTTATTGTTTTTACCGCTTTTTAGCGGCTTTTTGCGCACTACCCACTCTGGGATAGGATGCACTATATATTGTGGTAAGAACGTAATGTAAACACTATATGCGGGGTCGTCAATGACTTTATGAAAGTTTTGTGAAACAGTTCAAATCAACACGGATATTGCCATTTCAAATATAAATAACAATAAAAAATAAAGGTATTTAACTTGAAAATACCCTAACTAGACCCATTTCAATAAGCTGTATCGCTATTTCTACAAACTAATTTTGTGAAATACATCAATAAACAATCTATTCTATACCCAGCTACACCACATATAAGGTACGACCCTATGCAGATGTTTCGCCAATGGCTCATTCTTTTCTCGGCTCTATTCATATTGGCCCCGTCCGCTCAAGCAGGTCTACCCTTCTCGGCCGATGGCGAAAAACTACCGAGTCTTGCGCCCATTCTTGAACGCAGCACTCCTGCTGTGGTGAATATTCTGACCCGCGCCACCGTCAAAACACAGCGAAATCCACTACTCGATGACCCCTTTTTTAAGGATTTTTTTAATTTACGGCCACAACGCAAACGTGAAACCCAAGGGCTGGGTTCGGGTGTTATCGTTGATGCAAAAAATGGTTATATCTTGACCAATAACCACGTCATCAAGGGCGCAGATATTATTACTGTAACGCTACGCGATGGCCGGCAACTCGACGCCAAACTAGTCGGTACCGATCCTGCCACCGATATTTCCGTTCTTAAAGTTGAGGGCGACAATCTTGTTGCTCTTCCCCTGGCCGACTCCGAAAAACTCCGTGTTGGTGATTTTGTGATTGCCATCGGTAATCCCTTTGGTCTGGGTCAAACCGTTACCTCAGGGATCGTTAGTGCACTGGATCGCAGTGGCTTGGGAATTGGACGGTTTGAGGATTACATCCAAACTGATGCTTCTATTAATCCCGGTAACTCTGGCGGTGCGCTGATCGATCTACGGGGGCATCTCGTCGGTATTAACAATGCCATTTATTCTCGTACAGGTAACAATATTGGTATTGGCTTTGCGATCCCAATCAATATGGCTCGCGACATTATGGCTCAACTTATTGAGACCGGTAGCGTGCAACGTGGTCGTCTTGGTGCGCAAGCGCAAGATTTAACACCTGATCTGGCACAAGCCTTTAAACTCGACCTCAATTCCAAAGGAGCCGTCGTCGTAAAAGTCATAGCAAATTCGCCCGCCGATAAAGCCGGCCTAAAAGTTGGTGATGTGATTCGTGCCGTCAACAAGCGCCCCGTCAACACAGCAGATGACCTACATAACACCATTGGTTTATTACGTGTTGGTACAAGAGTAAATCTGACCATCTTACGCAACTCTAAAACACAGATTATCAGTGCGAAAATTGCCAAATCAGAGAAAACTAGAATTGATGCGGGTGAACTACACAAACGTCTAAGGGGTGCTGAATTTTCTAATCTGGATGAAGACCATCCTGCTTATGGCAAACTCGATGGCATTGTTATTTCAGACGTTCAACCACGCAGTCCTGCTGCTGCCGCAGGCTTACGCAAAGGTGATGTCATCACCAAAATCAATAAACAAACCATCACTTCTCCTGCCCAAGCTAAGCAATTAACCAGCAAGAGTCAGCGCGGTATTCGTTTATCTATTATACGTGGTCGTCAATCACTGTCTCTGATCCTGCAATGATTAATGATCACTGCTATTATCAAAATCATATTTTAAATCAGCGTCTGGCTCCTGCAAGAAGTTTCCTTGCATGTAATTGACGCCGCATGACCATAAAACAGCGAGGCTATCTGCATCCTCGACAAAACTGGCTATGGTAAAGACCCCCTTATTAAGCGCCACACCGGTAACCCGAATAACGGTTTCTTTGTTCTCGGTATTGCTGCCCAGGTTATGCATAAATGCACCATCGATCTTGATATAGTCAACCGGGAGCTCATTGAGCAGTTTGTCTGAATCCAAACTCTTGCCAAAATGTTCAATTGTCAACGAGCATCCCAATTCTTTTATCTGCCCAGAAAACCGCACTGCCTGTCGTAAATTGGTCTCTGCCATTGGCTCGCTTAATTCCATACACAGATTGCAGCCTGGTATACCGTATTCATGAAGCTTGTATTTCAGACGTTCAACGAAACTTGTATCATTTAACGAATCGATAGTGAGCTTCATAAAGAATACCGCAGGGTTACCTTCTTGTTCTCGCCTTGCCAATACCTTGATAGCGTTATCAAATACCCAGTCATCGAGTTTACCCAGCAAACCTTGTTTTTCTGCGATCGGCATAAAGCGACTTGGCAATACTTCTGTGTTATCGGTATCTTTTAACCGTACCATCACATCATACTTTTCTTCATTGCCGTTTGAGAAATTCACGATGGGTTGATAGATAAGATATAACCCGTCACCATCATCAAGCGCCTTTCTTAACAGACGTTCAACACCGGCATCCATATTTTCTGTATCACCCTCTTGCAGAAAATCATCTTGCTGTTCATCACTATGGAGAAAAACACCATTACCACCGTTTTTTTGAACCGTTTCGCTGGCAATGTCTGCCACGTACATAAGATGGGCAACACTGATAGTGAATTCGTCAATAACAACCAAACCAATACTACAAGTTGTTGAAATCATACGACCATTAATGTCTACTTCCGTTTGACTAATTTCCTGAAGAATCTTTTCTGTAATCATTTTTGCTCTGCTGTCATCCGCACACTTACAAAGTACACCAATGGTATGTTCGGAAATACTCGCAATAACAACCTCGGCATCAATGACTGCTGTTATCCTCTTGGCAACAACCGCTAATAATTCATCCCAGCTATCAACACCAATCTTGTCTCGCAACGACACGTAGTTATCAATCGCAATATAAAGCATGCCATATTTTGTTTCTGCATCTTTGGCCTGTTCAATAGCCTGCTCAAGCTTGTTAAAAAAGTATTGACGATTAAAAAGCCCGGTTACCGATTCCTTCTCACTGAGATAGCGTATCTTTCTGGAGATAGAGTCTACCTTGCCAATCCTGTTTCTGATGGTTGCGATCAGTCGCTTTGATTTTACCGGTTTGACAATAAAGTCTTCGGCACCGCCGAGCAAAGCATCTGCCTGGATATCCTGGTCTGTTTCGGCTGAAAGAAAAATGATTGGCGTACCGGCCTGATAACCCCCTTGCCGAATCAGGCTGGCTAGCTCAGCGCCATTAATTTCAGGCATATGCAGATCAAGTATGATGATATCAAAACTTTGTTGCTCTACTTCTTCAAGTGCCTTAATCGGATCGGTGAATTCAGCGACTTGCATACCAGCCTGTCGTAAGGTGGCAGCACTATACTGCAGGTGCAAGATATCATCATCGACCATCAAGACACGCGAACCAACAATATTCTGACGCTCTGCAAGTTCATCAATTTTATCAGTAAGGTTGTTGATATCAATTGGCTTTGCAAAATAGGCATCACCTCCCGCGCGTACAGCCTCAAGACGTGCTTTCAAATCAGATCGAGCTGAAGTAAATATAAAAGGGGTGGTAACAGCAAGAGTCTCCTTAATTTCCGCTACCCGTGTGAGTCCCGCGTCATCCCCCTCTGGTAACATGATGTCCATCAAAATCACATCCGGAGAAAGTACCGTGATTGATTCCTCCATAGAAAACGTATCCGTGTAACTATGAACCTTGTAACCTTTGGCCGACAGAGCCGTAACAATATATTTGGAATAAACGGGATCATCATCAACAATAAACACAACAACCTGTTTCTTTTCTTGAGTCGATTCTGATGCCAGTAATTCGTTATTCTGTTCTACGTTTGGCGTGACTGCCATCATGGCAATAGAGATCTCGTTGCTTATATTCCGCAGACCTGACTTGAGTCCATGTAGTTGTACTTTGGTTGCTGTTTCGCCGCTATCTACAACTTCCCGGCATAACACATCCATCTTTTGTGCATACTTGCCCAACTGAATCTGGCCAAAACTTCCGGCATTGCCTGCGACATCATGTAGTTGCTTATGAAACTGCCTGAAGCTGTCTCCATCCCACCCAGATTGCTCTATCTTTTGCCACAGCGTAACCAGGCTCGCCAACATATCCGGCAGTCCTTTCTTGTAGCTTTCGGCCAGTTGCTGTAACTGATCAAGCGCATCGCCTTGAATACCGGTAATACTCATCCTGCCCACCTTATGAAGAATGATAATTTGTCGCAATTAGCCAGTAACGTATAAAACCTCACCCGAAGTAGGTTTACTATTTCACTAACGATTACCTAGTATATCGGCAAAAAACACTTGAGCATTAGCAACGATTAATAAAAATAACAGCGCTGTCTAGACCTATCCACATAGTTATTTGAATACAGGAACGGAGCCGGGTTTACTGCTCATGGGGCAATACGTTTGACACTTTTACTGGCGAACTTTTGCGTCATGATTTATTTATAATCATCCTGCCAAATTGCCGCAACGCCCGCCGCTAACACATCTCCATCTTTTGTTTGTGTTCCCAGTTGTAATGGTTGAGCTTGTCCAGGCATAACCTGATTAACCCAACCGGCAACGGCTTCTGCCTGCATATCTTGCGTGTGCAACGATACCCAGATACCTCGACAGTCTGGCGTGACCAGCCGCGGTAGACTTTTAATTAACGGTTCAAAATCACGGCGAATATCCCAAACCTTGCCTTTAGCCGCGCGACCAAAACTAGGCGGATCCATGATCAGCATATGATAGCGCTCGCCGTTACGGAGCATACGCTCAACATAAGTCATGACATTTTCTTTAATGAAACGTGCGCCCTGTTCACCAATATTTAAACGCGCCAATTCTAATTGTGATGCTTGTGCATCAACATGGGTAACTTGTGCGCCGGCTAATACTGCGGCTTGGGTTGCACCGCCTGTTCCAGCAAACAGGTTTAATACTTTTAGATCTTTAATGTAGGAACAACCCTCGAGTCGTTCACGCACCCACTGCCAACAGGCTGCGTGCTCAGGATAAACACCGACCTGACCTCCGAGGCCAAGCCGGCAATGCATGATCTGGCCCGCCATCGTAATCTGCCAGTCGGTCGGCAATCCTTCATGCTGTGCCTGCCACTCACCATCAGTAACGCGTGTTCCGCTATAAATCCAGTCAGGGTTCCAATCAGTTTGATGCGGTTTGTTTTTCGCATGCGGTGCAGGTCGGTCAATAACGATATCACTGAAACGTTCAAGCTTACGGCCCCCACCAAAATCAATTAGCGCATAATCATTCAATGAACTTTTAACAATAATTGACTGTTCCGTCATGGGAGATCTTCAATATTGATGATATTATATAACTCTAAAAGAAGAGCGTTTTAGTATGGTATATACGTAAGTATTAAACTATACATTAACATGAAGACACGCCTTAATTAAAATTACGTGCATTTACTGAAACTGATAATCTCACCAAAAGGACTTTCATGGGCATACCTTATATCAGGTTTGTAATATTTCTAATCGTTACCCTAATTAGCGGTTGCGATAATTCACCAAACCCAGCCAATACATCTACTCCTGACATCATTCGCATAGCACCTCTACCTGATCACGCGCCAGAACTGATGCGTGAACGTTATCAACCCGTTGTCGACTATCTAGCAAAGCAAACTGGCATTAAAACTGAATTAGTCATTGCTGATTCCTACCAGCACTTACTGGATCTTTTCCACGCCGGTGACATCGATATCGCGAATTTTGGTGGCGTCACCTTCATAAAGGCCCGCAAACTTGATGGTGCGAGGCCGATGGTACTAAGAGATGTCGATGGTCTATTCAGTAGTGTTGTACTGGTTAACAATGATATCAATGCGGAAGGTTTACAGGCACTTAAGGATAAACCTTTTGCATTTGGCTCAAGCTTATCCACTTCTGGGCACTTAATGCCACGCTATTTCTTTGCAAAACAAAATATTATCCCCGAGGATTTTTTCTCAACTATTGAATACTCTGGTGCGCACGATAAAACTGCCTATCTTGTTCGCGACAAGAAAGTATCTGGTGGTGTTGCCAACTCAGGTATTGTTGATGAGATGTATCGTGATGGTCGCATAAATGAATCAGACGTCCGCTTGCTATGGGAAAGCCCAACTTATGCTGACTACGTCTGGGCTATTCAACCTAATATTTCAACTGAAATAAAATCTCGTTTTGAATCAGCCTTTCTCAACTTACAAGCATCCATACCCGAACACAAAGTGTTGCTCGACAAGTTGGGGGCAGGTTATTACGTCACTGCAAATAATAATGATTTTTCTGTACTGGAGAAAATTTATAACGAGCTGACAGAGAAAGGCATTATTAAATGATCAAGCAAGACAATCAGGTTCTACCAAGTAGCACCCGCGTGACACGTTACATCTATGTGCTTCTCGGTATCCTTATTCTTTTTGCCTTATCAATCTTTACGGTTATCAAACAGCATAGTGATAACTACGCAGAACAAACCCTCAAAACACATAATTTTTATCTTGTCGGTAGCAACCTTACGACTCGAATTAAACAAAATATCGACCGAGTACGGATAACCCTATTACAAGATAAAAATATTCAGCCAAAAAATCCTGGATCACCTATTAAACATGGAATAGATGACAGGGATATTATTGAAAACATGCTTATTGAACTACAAGATCACAATCAACGACTTCAGGAACTTCACGACAAATACGATGACCCCGATTTCATAACATTAGTTAACAAGATAAATCGAGCAATTAGCCAGGAAAATTACCAACACATTTTGCAAAACCATTTTGGTAAGAAAGATGAAGATGATTTATTAGAAGATCACTTAAAATCAATCTTTATCATTGCGCACCAGCTTGAACGCCTATACGCAAAAAAACTTGAGGAATTAAATTCAACCAGGACAACCGCCTTCAGTTCTTTAACGATTCAGCAAAAAGCAATTATCCTGCTCCTTACCTTGATAACTATTATGCTTTCAGGCTTTATTATTCGTGAAATAAAACGCGTTGGGCAAGAGCAAATCGCTGCAAATCTTCTGCTCAATCAATTTAAAACCACATTAGATAGCACCAATGACTGTGTTTTCATGTTTACCGCGGACACACTTAAATTTACCTATTGCAATGATGGTGCCATGAAACAAATTGGCTATAGTCCCGATGATATTGCATCAATGCAGCCTTTTGACATCAAGCCTGAATTCAGTGAAACACAGTTCCGGAATTTAATTGCACCAATGATAAATGGTGGCAATGAGTTTATTGCCTTTGAAACCGTTCATCAACACAAAGATGGCCATACCCTTCCGGTTGAAATTGGTTTGCAATATATACACCCTGAGAATGAGACTCCACATTTTCTGGCTATTGTGCGTGATATAACTGAGCGCAAGATTGCCGAAAATAAACTACGGAAATATCAACAACAACTTGAAGAACTGGTAGATGAGCGCACACAGGAATTGCGCAATGCACAGGATGAACTTGTTCGCAAAGAACGCCTTGCAACGCTGGGTAATTTGACCGCAACCGTTAGTCATGAATTACGCAACCCGCTGGGTTCAATGCGGCCCTCTCTCTACGTTATCGAAACAGTTACGCGCGATAATAATAACGAGAAGCTTCAGGCGGCCGTTCGACGCCTATATCGTAGTATTGATCGCTGTGACAAAATTATTGATGAGCTTCTGGACTTCACCCGTATTACTGACCTGTCGATACAAGCAGTCAGACTCGACAACTGGCTTAACGAGGTTATTCAAGAACAACCCTTGCTCAACGGTATTGAGCTTGTATATCAACCCCATTTAGATAACACACAAGTAAATATTGATGCCGACAGATTTCGCCGAGCGATTATTAATGTTTTCGAGAATGCATGCCACGCCATGCTCATCGCAGATAGCACAACCGAAGTAATCGATAACGCCAAACTCAGCATCCAAACACAAACTTCTAATGATCGTGTCAATATTTTAATTAGTGATTCTGGTGGTGGTATTCCTGATGCGTTAATGGAAAAAATATTTGAACCTCTATTTAGCACTAAAGGTTTTGGTGTTGGCCTCGGTATGCCAACCGTGGAGCAAATTATGAAGCAACATAAAGGTGGCATTGATATTGAGACAAGCTCTAAAGGCACAACCGTTACACTCTGGTTACCTTTAATCGTATAGAGTGGAGATAATTGAACATTACAACTTGTAAAATGCCTTAATTAGGTGAATTATATAAAAAATAATAGGGTACAAATCACCCATATTATGCAAGGATATTAATAATGAAGTCTCATGCAACAGATAACTTAACAAGAACGCCGATACACTCATCACTGCGTGTACTCATTGTTGATGATGATCAAGATATTCTTGGCTCTGTTCGCGATATCCTTGAGCTTGAAGACAGTGATTTTATTATTGAAACGGCCTCTTCTTGTAATAGTGCACTGACTCTTGCAAAAGAATTCAAACCTGACATTGCCTTACTTGATATAAGAGTAGGCACTGATAACGGTATTGATTTGGTTCGTCCTCTTAAAGAGGCTTATCCCGATATTATCTGCATCATGATGACTGCTTATCGAGATAATGAATACACAGTCAATGCCTTGCGTGCTGGTGCTGACGACTACATGTTTAAACCACTCGAGCCGGTAAAGCTATTCCGCACTATTCGTCAATTTCAACTATCGCAAAACCTGCTTCGTGACCGTGTTGTTACTAACCAACGCTTTCGGGCTATTTTTAACCAGTCATTCCAGTCTCTTTTTATTCTCGATCAGGCTGGCGATATTGTTGATATCAATAACACCGCAATTGAGTGTACCGGTATAGATAAAAATTCCATTATTGGCAGTCAATTCGCTGACGCCCCATGGTGGAGAAATTCCGATCACAACAAATCAGTTTTGAAGAATGCTGTTAATAATTCGATTAAAGGTGAAGCTGTTCAAATAGAAGTACAACTACAAGATATAAATAACAATGATCTTATTTTTGATTTTTCTCTAAAACCGATTCTTGACTCCAATGGCAATACAATCATGATTGTACCGGAAGGTCGGGATATTACGGAACGAAAGAGAATTGAAAACAATATCCTTCATTTAAATAGCACCCTTGAACAACGCGTTAAACAACGCACTGCTGAACTTGAAATATCTCGTGACGAAGCGCTCAAAGCAAATCTTGCCAAGGATACATTTCTGTCACACATGAGTCATGAACTACGAACACCCATGAACGCAATTATTGGCTTTGCACAAATATTAAAAATCAATACAGATGAACCTTTAACAGAACTCCAGCATGAAAACGTTTCGCATATTTCTACAGCAGGTGACCATCTATTAAAACTCATTAATCAAATCCTTGATCTTGCACATATGGGTTCTGGTAAATATAACGTCAAACTATCTATGATCGATATACTGCCGGTAATTAATAATGCAATTAACATGGTTCATCCATTAGCTGAGACGAGATTTATCCGTATAGATAACAATCTGTCTTCTAATAAACCAATAAGGGTCTATGCAGAAGAACACCCATTAAGTCAGGTGCTTATTAATTTGATTTCCAATGCAATAAAATTTAGCCCACCAAATACCCACATTGTTATTTCCAGCCAATTATCTGAACACACCCTTCGCTTGTCTATAACCGATCAAGGTCCTGGCATTAGTAGCGAAGACCAACTACGTATTTTCCAGCCTTTTGAGCGAATAGATTCAACAGAATTTGTCGAAGGTAGTGGTATCGGCTTAACTGTCAGCAAGAATATTATGGAAATAATGAGTGGAAGTATTGGCGTTGAAAGCGTCGTGGGGCAAGGCAGCACCTTCTGGATAGATATCCCACTCAATGAAGTATCAGAAAATTAAAATACTGAACAGCTTGATCCACCTAACAGCTGCCAACATAAGTAATATTATCGACAGCGCTTGCATCGCGCGCCGAGTAACCTAGTGGAGTGCTGTGCTATTTAGCGGAACTCTATTACTGGAATACACTCTTATATAATCTATACTCCATCAACATAACCATAATAATGAAGTCGATTAACACTCATTGGAAAAGAGGCGCGAAATATGAAATCTCTCATTAGTTTGCTGGCAATTGGTCTATTACTTAATATGGGGCAAGCCATTGCCGAAGAACCCATCACTCTCAAATGGGTTGGCTGTGGTATTTCCAAGAAAGCTTTTATGAAAGAACTTGCTGCTGGCTATCAGAAAAAGACCGGCGTTATTATCGACATTCAGGGCGGTGGTGCCACACGCGGCATCCGTGCAACATCTGCCAATAACTCAGACATGGGAGGCACTTGCCGTTATAAAATTGGCAGTGCCCCTGAAGAAAGTCGCGCCATACTCGAACCTGTCGCCTGGGATGCACTGGTCGTCATTGTTCATCCTGACAACCCTGTAGAAAATATTACCTTTGACCAGATTCGAGGTATTTACCTTGGCAAAATCACTAACTGGAAACAGCTCGGTGGCAATAATGCTCCTATTCGTCTAATGGCACGTAAGGGCAAGCTCTCTGGTGTTGGTCGCGCTCTGCGTAAGTTAGTATTCGCCAACTACAATCAGGAATTCAAGGCTACTGAATTTGTTAAATCATCTGGCCCACTTGAGAAAGCCGTTGTCAAAGACGTTAATGCCCTCGGTGTTACTGGGATCAGCTCGGCCCGTAAGCGAAAAGTAAAGAATCTACAGCTTGATGGCAAAGCACCCACCTATGATAATATTCGCAAAGGCGAGTATGGCCTTTACCGCCCTCTTTACTTAGCAATGAATAGAAGCGGTGCAAAATTTGATGAAGTACAGAAGTTCATCAAATATGCTCACAGTCGTGAAGGCCGCGATATTATCCGCAACAATGGTACTGTGCCTTATTTAGAAGCACTCAAACTTGTGCTAACACAAGTGAAACAGGAAGAACGCGCTAGTGAACGTGGCCTATACCGTAATTAATCAAGATATGCTTGGTATTTTAAAAGGCTCCCAAATGGGGGCCTTTTTACTTAGAAGCACCGAGCAAAGCTGATGGAAATGATGTAAAATGCGCACTTTTATGGCATCTGCCATTTATGTAACCATAAACTTGAGTTTCAAGGTATGACCGATCAACAGTTAAACAATATAAATGTTCTTTCTCAGGACCTGCTGCCGACACCTGCAGTAGTGAAAAAAGCCTTACCGCTGACGTCTTCAGCCGAACAGACCGTTCTTGCTGGACGTAACACTATGCAACAGATTCTTGATCGCCAAGACCCTCGCTTATTCGTCGTAATAGGGCCCTGCTCAATTCATGATACTGATGCTGCCTTGGTTTATGCTGAAAAATTACAAAAACTCGCTGCTGAAGTTAACGATACGCTTTACATCATCATGCGCGTCTACTTTGAAAAGCCACGTACTACCGTTGGTTGGAAAGGTCTTATTAATGATCCATTCATGGATGATTCATTCCATATTGAAAAGGGTTTATACAAGGCACGTGAACTGTTACTGACCTTAGCTGAAATGGGTATTCCTACTGCGACCGAAGCACTCGACCCTATTAGCCCACAATACTTGTCTGATTTAATTACTTGGTCGGCGATTGGTGCGCGTACAACTGAATCACAAACGCATCGCGAGATGGCCAGTGGCCTTTCTACACCGGTTGGTTTTAAAAATGGTACTGATGGCAGTCTTGATGTTGCTATTAATGCCTTACACTCCGTATCCCAGCCACATAATTTTCTCGGCATTAACCAACAAGGTCAATGCACCGTGGTGAAAACCCGCGGCAATAGTTACGGCCATGTTGTGCTAAGAGGCGGTGGTGGAAAACCTAACTACGATGCAGCGCATATTGCTGAATGTGAGAAGGCGCTTCAAAATGCGAAGTTACCATTAAACATCACGGTTGATTGCAGTCATGGTAACTCTAGCAAAGATCCTGCTAATCAAACCAAAGTAGTTGAAGATTGTATTACACAAATCGATAATGACAATCAATCCATTATAGGTCTAATGCTGGAATCTAATCTTGGTTGGGGTAATCAATCTATTCCCGAAGATTTGTCAAAGTTAAAATATGGTGTATCGGTTACAGATGCCTGCATAGATTGGGAAACCACTGAAACGTTATTGCGAAATACACAGCAGCGACTTAAAAATAAGTTAACCGGTAGGCGTTCATCATAATCGTATTACCTTCCGTCGTAGGCTAAAACCTAGACTATTGAACATAATAGCAATAACGTGCTTAACTCCATATTATGTCAAAAACGATTTTCTCCATTATTGAGTCATCCATGCATCCTGATTTCTCAGCGTTGTATGCATCAATGCAAATAACCGAAACACGTTTCAATTCTTTACGTAAAACCATTAACAGCCTAAAGCTAAAACCTGATTTCATCGTCGCCGAATTTTTCTATGGCTACGGCAACAACTATGCTGGCGTGAATATTAGCAATCTCGATGTGATGCTGCATAGCTTGCCAAAATATTCAATTGATACCAAAGTCATTGTCTTAGTCAATAAAGAAGAACGATTATTTGCAGATAAATTAGCGGAGTTATTTCCTCTACACGCTATTTTACAATTACCTGTTTCAGCACCTGATATGCAAGTAGCATTATTAAAGGAATAATATGTTTAAACAGCTACGTATCTTGTTTGCCCTGATCATACTGCTCTTTGTTGCAGCTTCAGCCTATATTACCAAACAACGTATCACCAGTTGGCAGAAACCCCTTTATGTTTACATCTACCCTATTAACGGTGATGGCTCTCAAGTAACACAGAAGTATATCGACCGTCTCACCGATAGAAGTTTCGCTAATATTGGACGCTACATGACGCAACAAGCGGCGCAATATACTAATGTTACCGTTGATCCTTTCATTCTGACTGTTTCTCCACAGGTAGATTCCATACCACCTGCACCACCAATTGGTGGCAGTATTCCTCAGGTAATGTGGTGGAGTATGAAGCTACGCTTTTGGACATGGACACATAACACCGATCCTGGACCTGCTCCTGATATTCAAATGTATGTACTCTATTACGATCCGAGAAGAGTTGATCGCGTACCGCACTCGGTTGGTCTAGCTAAAGGCTTGATTGGTGTCGTACATGCATTTTCTGCGAATAGATACAGTCAATCCAACAATATTGTTATCGCCCACGAACTCATGCATACCGTTGGCGCATCCGATAAATACGATCCACAAACAAACCAGCCCATTTATCCATTAGGTTATGCTGATCCAACTCAACGGCCGCTTTATCCTCAACGTCGCGCTGAATTAATGGGTGGTCGTATTCCTAAATCTGCTTCTAATTCAATAATACCGCGCAGCTTTATTAGCACCGTAATTGGACCGGCCACTGCACTTGAAATACGTTGGGACACGCCTTAAGTTTCTTTTAACCACTTAAAGATGATTTCCTTCAACAAAGTTCTTTAATGTATGCGTATGCTCACTACCCTTCATCTTGTGATAAACACCATTACCTACCGGTACGATCTTTCCACAAATTTTCCGTTTTAAAATTCCACAATGTTGTCCATCTTCACCAACTTCCCAGCTTGCTTCTTTTGTTCGCTTCCTGTTTTTATGAATCATGATTCCATCAGCGGCGGAATACACCTGAAAATCCTTACCTTTAATTTCGTTATGTCCATCAAAGGTTTTACCTGAAAAAAGTGCTTTAACCTGTTCAGCTGAAAGTGCTACGTCAGCAGCAACGCCATTAGTGACTAGTAGTGGTGCACTTAATACTAATAACAACGTTAAAATTTTATTATTCATATTATCTTCTCCTTTATAAAGGTGTAGGAAATATACTTTTCCATCAATCTTATTTCAAGTATCAAATTTAGCGCCTAATAATGTTTATTTTATTGGTTTCGTGACCTAGCCCCAGATAAACTGTGACTCACTCCGCAGTTTAGTGCAATTAGACTCCCCATACTTCACTAAGAATTTTATTTCGGCACTACGGTGTCTTTAGGGAGGTTCGTATGTCATCTGATATTTTCTTGATTGTACCAAGTGCTTTTTTATCAGGATTGATTTGGTTTTTGGCTATTGTTATTTCATTGTATCTAGCCCGCACACCAGCACATTATAGTATTCGTGCTTTATCACGCGTTATCCATAATGCCATGCGTCTCTCGGCTCATTCGATTACACATGCCGAAAAATTACTTCAACAACGTAATAAAGAAGTATTGTTAGCCCAAGGGCGTGAGGCGAGCGAACGTATTATTGAACGCGAATTTGACCGCATCGAAGCTACTGTCCGCCGTGACCTCGCTGAGTATCCCGCTATCCATCGCATGCTAAGCGAAGAAATTAATCGCATTGATGATGATTACAAAGATAGTACAGAAGCACCGCCTAACCCGCCAGGCTGGGTTAAAGCAGTTGAAGCCGTCGCCAAGATTCCAAGTAAAGGTGACCCGATGGTTGCCAATATTCTTGAGGATATTCATGGCTCATTACAAAGAGCCAATGACAAAACGCTGGTTGAATATCGCAAGGCCAATCAATCACGCCACAGCTATTTAAAAAATATGATGCCACACTGGCGCAAGGTTCTTAATCTACTTAATCAGGTTGAGAAAAATGTTAATGGCTTATTTTCTCGTAGCGTTAGTATTGATCGACACATGGCCGAATATGAAGACATCCTGAAACGTACTGATCGTTCAGAACAAATGCTCTCATCTTCTTCAATGACACAATTCTTTATATCCGGTATTGTCCTGGCGATTGCAGTCGGTGGTGCCATTATCAACTTCCATCTCATCGCTCGTCCTTTATCCGAAATGGTTGGCGGAACCAGCCACATTGCCGGGTTCCAAATTAATACCGTTTCCGCTTTGGTTATTATTTTGCTCGAAATCGCGATGGGGCTGTTTTTCATGGAAACCATGCGTATCACCCGCTTATTTCCTATTATTGGTGCACTCAACGATAAGGTGCGTATTCGCATGGCTGTCGTCTTTATCACCATACTAACGTGCCTGGCTTGTATCGAAGCTAGCCTTGCCTTCATGCGTGAACTATTAATGGAAGAAGATGCGGCTACACGCGCCATCCTGCGTGGTGATAATGCCAGTATCGTCGCGCAAAGTGCCTACTTATGGATCACCACCGCCGCACAGATGGGGATGGGCTTTATATTGCCGTTTGCACTGATGTTCGTGGCTATCCCTCTGGAATCATTTATCCATTCAATGCGTACTGTATTAGGTGTCGTTGCTGTTGGTTTGCTGAGAATCATCGAATGGGCACTACGTCTTGGTGGCGACATTGTTAAATTTATGGGTAATGCATTAATCCAACTTTATGATTTCACCATTTTTGCGCCACTTTGGATTGAGACCATGATTAAACATAAGCAGGATGAACGCGGCCCCCTCAGTCCTGAACCATCACATAGCGATACTAGTGCGTCGCTGTAAGGAGATAGAACCATGATGAGATCATTTAAACACATTACATTACTAGCTGGCGCGCTATTACTTAGCGGTTGTTCTGATCAAGTCTCTTACTCAAAGGGCGTGTATATGCTGGTGGATACTTCCGGAACATACACCACCGAGCTTACTCAAGCACAGCGCATTATTAATTTTACTCTCGCCAAACTAAATCCCGGCGATACCTTTGTTGTGGCACGCGTTGATACGGGCAGCTTCAGTGAAAAGGATATTGTGCAAAAACAAACCTTCGAAGATCGACCTAGTATGGCCAACCAACAAAAAAGATTGTTCCGCGAAGGGATTAATAAGTTTATCGAAGATGTGAAGCCTAGCGCCTATACCGATATCACTGGTGGCATGTTACAGGCCATTGAATATATGAATGAGGCCAAGTCAGGCATCAAAACTATTTTAATCTTTTCTGATCTAAAGGAAGAAATCCAGGCAGGTTATAACCGAGATATACCTATCGACCTGGAAGGCTATCGTGTCATTGCAATTAATGTCACCAAACTGCGCAGCGACAATATCGATCCGGTTGAGTATTTAGATAGATTAGAGAGCTGGCGTAATAAAGTTGAATCAGGTGGCGGTCACTGGCAGGTTATTAATGATTTAGAAAGACTCGAGCCTATTTTTAGTAGTTAAGTTCCGCTAAGTAATCATATGGCAGCTGTTATCATGATAGCTGCCATAGTTTTTATGAAACCATTCAGCATTTCTAGCACTTATTTAAATATCATTAATGAAATATCGATTCAGCTTTAATTTACGAGCAATAAACGCACCGAAGTTCCACTACTCTCGTTACTAATTGCTAATTTCGCGCCTAATTGTTCCGCACGATATTGCATATTTTTAATCCCCCTAGAAATATTTGTAGATATTTTTTTACTTGCTTCACCATAATCAATAATATCCACGAATACCTTATTATCAATCACACCAGTCGCAACCTTCAATTTATCTGATTTAGAATGTTTTATGCTATTTGTCATTGCTTCTTGCACTATACGCATAACATGCAGGCTACGCTGAGGACTCATATCAACAATATCAGGTAACTCTGTTACTGCCCATTCTAACTCCATATTGGCAGAATTAAGTTCATCTTCCATGCGCATGCGCATCATTCCCAATAACGTTGGCAAATCATTTATGAGGGGGTCTAATGAATCGATTACGAATCGCAAATCTACCAAACTTAACTGTACCTTTTCCTTAACCTTTTTAAATACATCCCCCGTTTCCTCTTGCAGTGATGTAATAATCGATACCAACTGACCGCCTATTCCATCATGCATATCACGCATAATACGTTCTCTTTCTTTACTAAGGGTTTTGTCTTGTTCGAATTTATTCAGTTTGTCAAAGCTTACTTTTAGTTCATGGTGTTTTTCTTCCACCTTGAAGGCTAACTCCTCATTATAGTTATTAGAAATTTTTAATGCCTGTGAATATCTCTGCACAACGACCCAACCTAATGCGGTCATAGGAAGGATTCCTGCAAACTGTAACATGTGATAATAAGTATCATCAAAAGTACCAACCAGCCCCATAGAATCATGAATGCCAAAACCTGTACCAATAAATAACCCTAAACCTAAATAAACATCCACCCATTGGCGTGTGCGGTACGCATGAATAAATAGAATTAAATTTGCGCTCAATGCAGGTATTGCACAGGCTAGTTGTATCATCACCACGAATATAAAAGTATCTGTAATAACAAAGCCAGAAAGACTAATCAGCACCGCAAGAGCTGTGAGGTACACACAGACTTTCAAAATACGTTGATATATATAAATAGATAACATCAAAATAAACGTCACTACCGACCACAACATGACTACTTGCTCAATCCGAAAAAAAACATCTGGCGAAATCGGAATATCGACAATCAAAAAACGAATGCCAATCAAGAACCATGTAAAACTGGCATAAGTAGCATATAAAAAGAAACGATCATCTCGACAATATAATCTTAAGACTAGAAATACAATAAAGGCCACAAATATGAATACTGAACTTCCAATCACACTCGTTACTTGCCAGTGATTTTGAAAAGAATATGCACTCTTTAACTGACTATCCAAACCCAAATGAACAGCAGATAATACCCCACCTAAGTTTGGCAAGGTAACCAATCTAATATCAATCGTATTTATATTGGAATGCAATAAACCTTTGGCTATCACAAAATACTGTGGTTGGTTCCAGTTACGCGAAATGTAACCTTCCATCTTCCCGCCACTACCGAGCAACTTCCCGTTTAACCATATTTCGGCATTCATATTGACATGCGGAATATAAATTGCCCATAATTCTTCTGGGACTTGTTCTAATGAGAAGGTTAAATGATACCAGGCATATCCATCTTGTTCCGGATGAGACTCTAACCAGTTATCTTCAAGTATTATTGATTGCCAGTTAATGTCTGATTCATCTGGTATGGTCACAGAATCTGTAATATTTACTTTGGCTTCTGTAAGTCGAATTTCGCTTTGAATATCTTCCAACATGCAACCAGATAAACACACCATTAAGAAAGAAAGAATGATTAGACGTAACTTCACATACCATTTCATAAATTTAAAAACCCAATTTGAACAGCGTATTAAGTATTTATGTGATTAAATGTTTCTTAAATTGTGAAAATTTATACTAGTTTAGCTTTTTGCTACTCTAGGCGATAGCTACTATTCCATAAGATTTGTTCTGATCCGATAATTGCATTTCAACTTCATCACCAACATAGCGAGCATTCAATACCTTACCAAGTGGTGACGAGGTCGTGATAAGAGTTATTTCTTTACCTTCAAAAAAAAATTTAAGCCCTCCGGCAGATGGCCCTAAAAATAAATATTGCGTAATACCCTCTTCATCTTCTAATTGAATTAAACTACCTAACGCAATAGACAAATCTGCACTAAAATCAATTACTCCGAGTGATTTATACGCAACTAAAGCCTCTTCATATTCGGCGACGCGCTTGGCTTGCCCATACGCAAGATAGGATGCCTCGAGGCCAAAGGTATCGTACTTATTCTCAGCGACGCTTTCTTTATTAGTTGCCGTATCATGTGCTTGCAAAGCCGCATCAGTAGCACCCTGATGAGCCTCTTCAAGAATCTCAATTATCTTGTCGTGTATTAACTTCTTATTCATAGTCAGTAATTCTACTGAATTATGACTACCAGTACATCACTGTTATAAAATAATAGCCAGTCCCCAATCATTACTGTTTGGTGAAGGCTGCTGGCGACGTAATTGAAGCTCAATTCTAATCTGACCCGTCTTAGGCCGAGGGATACCAAAACGCAATACACCATTAGCTGTTTGCCATTCAACAATCCGCGAGAATTTATTAGCCTGTAAGTTACCTATCCAATTAGCATCAAAATCACCGCGATCAATATTCAAACTTGGTGCGCCAAATTTAGTCAACAGTTCATCAAGAAAACGCTTATAGGTTCCCTCAGCAGTATTCTCGTTGCGGCTAACAGGAATCAAGATATTAGCCGTTTCAATGCTGCCGGCACGTGATTCAACCGCCAATACTTGTCTATTACTTATATTCGGAAATAGCTTACCTTCAAATAATTGATAACGACCACTATTGCCGGCATAGACATAGCTCGAGTTCTTCAAGATATCTTTAACTTGACCATCAAATCGAGCTCCGAGTCTCAGGTCATCAAGTCGTCTAAAAGAGGTTACGGCAAAGTCCTGTGAAATTGAACCAGTAGCCGGAGGTCTAGGTTTGTCGAAACGATAAACCCAGGCAAGACTCATTTTATAACTATCTGTGTCGTCATTACTGTCTGGGTCACGATTAAAATGATCGTATCCAACAATTAAGCTGTGATCCTTCCAATCCTTTTGCCACTCTATTCTTGTTTGAGCGGTTGTCGATTCTAAGGCCGCAGGATCAGATGCTTGGAGATCAACAAATTGATGTGATAATAAAACTCGATAACCATTCTTACTGGCATTCATTAAGAAGCCTAAGGAAGCATTGGCTGTTTTATTGCTCGAAACATCAATATCCTCGGTATAACGCAAGGTCGGAGAAAAAGTACCGTTCCATTTATTGTATCTGAACAAATAATCAACACCGCCAGAAAGACTTTGTCGAGTCGATGTCCTATTAGCAAGATTGTCATCAAGCTCCAAGCGTTGATAAGCGGCTCGGCTACGCCATTGCTGATTAATAGGTAGGCTAAGGTTTAATTGTAATGATCTACTATCCCTATTAAAGCTTCTATTCTCATCACTGTCATTCTGCTGATAAACATCAAGACCAACATTAAGTTGTTTAAAGAAGCCTTTACTTGATGAGAATGGTAAACCCGTTAGGTTTGCGCCAAAAATCTGTGAGGTAGAAATATTACTCGAATTGTAGTTATCGCGGAATCGTTGGCTACGCAATCTAAGGTTAATATCTTCTCTTAAGCTAAGACCCCACTGTAGATCAACTGTTTCACGATCAGCAGCAACGGCCGCACCAGCAGGTCTGAACTGATCATCATTTCTTTCTAGCCTAACAAGGTAGTCAGTGCCTTGTAGATTACGACCACTAAACTTAAAAAATTGACTAGCACCATCAAGATTATCTGTCGTCGCATTACTACCACTCAAATGTGAAAATTCAGTTTCAACACTGTGCGTAAAGTCGCCAAACTTAAAATCCTTTTGCCAAGCAACACTACTCACATTTTCAGTATTGTTTCCTGTCGATTCCAATGAATGATACTTTACTGAGGTCACTGCAAAAGCACCCAACTTTTCAGTCTCGGTTAGTAATGATCCACCAAAGAAATAGTCTTTATCGCCATCAAAAAAAACCTCGTAATCCTGTGCGCTACGACCGGCGAACAATTGTATCGAATAGGGTGAGCTTGATGTTTGTGGCTGCAGTTCTATTTGTAAACCCTTTAAACCACGTTGTAATGTGTGACGACTTTGGCTTGCAAAAAAATCACCCACATCAAGGCGGTATGGCGTAGCACTCTCACCATTCTCATAGGTTACCGCTGCATTACTGATCTTAGTACCATAGTCACCACGGTAATCTGAGTTATTAACATTTGCTAAAATATAACCACGCATCGAACGGTAAACAGAATAGTTATCTGAAAAATTAATACTTAGGTCATCAAATGATTGCAAACCTTCAAAGGGATACAGACCATTCTGCTTATCACCACTAACACTGTAATATTCCAGCGTTAATCTATTCTGACCGCTATAGGTGAATTCAGCCTCAGCTGAGTTACTAAAGAAAACACCAATACATAACGTCTGCACACATACCTGCCTAATGAAAGGCTTCGAGACCGTTTTTAACATCATTCAGACTCCGTAACCTGTAAATAAAACTGACTAGTATGCGGTAGCCTAACGAAACCATTAAATGGATCGCTGAATTCGATCTGCAATTCTACGGTTGCAATAACTATACTTTGTAACTGTTTGTTTTTATCTTTTTGCTGTTTTAATTCTTTTTGTTCAAGGGTACTAACTCCTTGTACTGATAACACACGCAAATTCGCATCCCGCGGCACACTACGACGAATAGTATTAATCAAGAGGCTTTTATCTTGAAAATTATCGGCAAGATATTCAGATAAGGTATTATTGTTCCAACTTGCAACGATTTTTCTAACTGACTGCTCAATTAAACGCTGATCTATTTGTTTGAAGTTTGTTCTGCCAGTGCCCACTGAATCAGAAACGAAACCAGTCGGTGCAACTGGTATCTTAATAATATTTCTAAAATCACGGGCATGTAGTGGTGAAGAAAGTAATATCACCAAGAACAAGCTGGTTGCTAACGATCTTAGTATCTTCATAGCACCACTCCCGACTTACATAAACGCCCGGTTAATGTTTCAAACACAATTCCTGCGCTATCGAATACGGTATCGACACGGAATCTAAAATTCACTTCAAATTCGAAATTATCCGAATCACGTCTTACCAAATAAGTAAGGTTCGCGCCTTCTGTCATCGTACCCAATGCTGAACCTGATATAAGTGTAAATCCAGCACCGATACTTACTGTTCCCTGATCTAAATCAGCTAATGAAACAATGGCTATGCTAATAGGTGTGTTAAAAGAACCACCAGTATTCAGGTTATAGGGTGCGGCGGTACCCAGACTAACGGTATGCCCTAATGGAAAACCACTGGGTAACGTGGCCAATACTGTTAATGTGGTATTTAATGGGCACGCTCCTGCGGGTGGAGCAGGAGCAGCGGGAGCGGGAGCTGCTACGACCGCTACAACATTATTTCTATCTTGTGCATTCAGGATAGCGGTAGGCAATGTACGATCATTAAAAGGGTCGTTTGCCGCATTTCGCAACGCAATAACCCGTAACAATTTAACTTCTGTCTTTGTATAATCAGAAAGGCCATTAACTCGGTTACCAATGCGCTCGCCCGTAACACCTTGTAGGCTTAAGGTTTCTGGAAACATAATCACTTTGCCTACTGCCTGCAAGTTTGGTGCAAGCAAGCCCATTGCTAGACACAAGACAGTTAACATCGTTTTATATATTGGAATTTTCATCATTTGAATAAAGACCATTTTGTCCAGATTAGGTCTAATGACCTCCTTGAATCACCACGGTGCCTTCTATAAGTGGCTTAAATGGAGAATTTGGATCAGCCCATAATTCAATTTGACTCACTGAATTAACCATCGGCTCGCATTGCCTGTTGTCTAGGCAAGCTTTCGCATTACAGCTATAAGCTACAGTAATCAGTGATTGATCTTGCTGCGTGATCCCTCGACCACCCAAGCCTGGCTCATTATTTTCAACACTGACATCGACATTGCCAACAAAACGGCGATCGTTAACCAACTTATCGTTTCCCGTTTGCTCAACTAACGCTGCGTACTCACTACTGGTTAGGCCTTGAACCGGGCGATATACTGTTTCCTCAATAAAGTCTGCCTCACCATAGTTTTCATCTGTCGCGTTATACACTTTGCAAGAAACGCTAACTTCAAGCACATTATCGTGGAGGTTAGTGAAATTAACGGGCACGCTAAAATTAAATACTTGCGCCTGCGCAGCGCTATTGATCATATTTAAACCGGTTATTAACCAAAAAATAATGGTGCCTTTATTTTTTTTAAACATTGCGTCTCTCCATATTCATAGCATTCATCTATCATTATTGACGTGAACACAATTACGTTTCGTTCATATACATCATGACAATTAGGACTACTTAAAACGTCCAGTATGCCTAATAAGCAATGTGGCGCCCGGCTTAGCCAGCAATAGTGGATCGGTACTGCTATCAGACATATCACGGCAACCACGGAAATTAGTTGCGCATACACTTGTAGAACATGTGTAATTTGTGGCTTTACTTGTATCTGCATCCTCCCACACGCTTTTTTTATTGACTTCAACCTTAATCGTCTGATTTATTTTTCCACCTTCAATAGGTGCCGATGTATTACCGATACCATATTTCGCTAGAGCCTGATCAAAAGTCCCTGTAGCTTCTGGTTCATGCACGCTGCAAATAACCTTTACACTATTTATATCTTCATGAAGATTGTTAAAATTTACCGGTACATTAAACACCCAATCAGCTGCGTTTAGGTTCATGCTCAAGGTAAGTAAAAAAACAAGCCCAGAGGTTAATGTTATGTTTTTAATTTTGAGCATTTTATTTTCCTTAAAATAATTTATTACAATATGTTAGTTTGTATACATGATCGTTATATTTTAGCTCTGGATATCACCATGAGATGTGGCATTTAACGGAGAACCTGCCTCTCTCCTGAAAATTATATTTTCATGACCCTCAACTAGGAATGAGCAACTTCCAGAACGTTCTTCACGACAAATTTTAAATTGACATGTATATTTCGCCACCTCATTTGGATCCACATTCTCTGGAGTATCAATACTTACTGTTATTACTTCATTTATTGAACCATTAATTACATTTCCATATACAACATTACCCGCAATAAAATTGTTGTTTGAACGTTTGATTTCGCAACCTACTCTTACTTTAGTAATATCACTGTAAAGGCTGGTTAAATTAACAGGCACATTTAATGTAAATTCTTCCGCCCATGCATTTGAATTTATAAAAAATCCAAACACAAATACCAGCACCATCATTCTATTATTTGATTTATTCATATTTGTATCTCCTATTCATTTTTTTCTTAATATGTTTTTTTGAAAAAAACTTTTACTAAATGACCTATTGCGTTATAAATGATTCCGGCACGATTACTGTTTCAGTATCTATCTGTGGTTGGCTTTCAAATAATATTTCTGAATTATCTATCTCTTGTTGTTGAGTAAGCCCCCTACCAAACATTTCATCTACGGTGATGGTTTTCGGTTCAAACCGCATGCCAGTGCCAAAAAATGCTTCGACTGTGATGGTCTTAGGCTCAAACCCCATACCAGTGCCAAAAAATGTTTCGACTGTTATGGTCTTAGGCTCAAATCGCATGCCAGTGCCAAAAAATGCTTCGACTGTGATGGTCTTAGGAACAAAGGTTTCGATAATCGTCTGTTCTGTACTCAAACCTTCTACAAATTGTGTCTGGCCACTTTCAAAACCCGTGCCTAGGTCAGTTACTATAGGAATAGTTGCAAGCGTTCCTTCTTCAATCTCTTGAATAATCTGAGTTTGCACACCTGCGATACTTGCTTCTGCTTCTTGCGTTGTATCTGATGTGCCATTGAACGCCTCTCTCACTTCGTTTATTAATTCTGAATTAAAATCTGATTTTGTCTCAAATTCTGTTCCTGATTCGACAAAATCTGTACTAACCACGTCAAATTCATTATTAATTTGCGACGTAATAGGTTGTTGAACAACTGCACCTGTAGCCACCATTTCTTCAACGTTAACGGTAATAGGGAGCTGATCTGTAACACCCGTAGCAAGCATTTCTTCAACATTAACGCTAATAGGAGACTGAGCTGTAACACCCGTAGCAAGCATTCCTTCAACATTAACGGTAATAGGTGACTGAGCAGTAACACCCGTAGCTAACATTTCTTCAACATTAGTTATTATAGGCAAGCCAGTTATAACGCCGGTGCCAACCATTTCAGCTACATTTACAATAACGGGTATCGTTTCATCATTTATTAATTTAGATCCGTCAATGGTGATCGTATTCGTTGTTGACGTTGATGTGGCCGTAACTGTTACTCCCTCTATTTCTTCGCTTCCCTCATTGGTTTCTCCTGTCAACGCTGGTGACAAAGGTAACAATAATGGTGAATCACCGAATGGTGGCATTTGTGTCAGTTCTTCTTGCTGTGTATCATTGGTCGCTACTGTTACCTGCTCTTCAACCACCAATCCTTTTGCTACTAATTCACCTACTGAAATACTCACTGCATTATTTTCTTCTTCGGTGACGACGAGTCCTTTCGCAACGAGTTCACCCACATTAATTTCAATATTGTCATTCTGCACCTCTGCTACTACCAAACCTTTGGCTACAAGTTCACCGATAATAATCGTAATCGGTGCTACTACCTCTGGTGGTGTTGATTCTTCTTCCGTCACGCCTGTCTCTAAGACAATTTCCGTTTGCGCCGTGTGCGTCGAATCGGTCGGAGGCGTTGTTACTACAGCTGTATTGAGTAGCTGCTCATCTCTTAAATGATTGTAGGCAGTATCATCATAGGTTTTGAATTTATCTTCGCTTATGTCTGTTTCTGAATTGGGTACAGGTAGTTCACAGGCACTGGTCGGGTTTATGTTTTTGCAAAGATACAATTCACAGCTAACCTTTTCGTATGTATCTAATGGATGTGCTAGGTTGATCGGTACATCAATCGAGTCTCTTATTTCTGTATTTTTTATGCTGAGGCTCGCTAATCCTCTGACTAGGCTACGGGTTGATCGGCTCTTCATTACACAGGATATTTGCACTGCCTTGGTATCAGCATGTGCCCTGCTGACATCGACATTCACGCGCACTTGGATGGTTTCAGCATTTACTGTTATAGCAAGACCTAGCATGCTCATTAGCATGACTATTCTTAAACATGCTCCCTGCAGTAAAGTTCTAGACTTCATTCATACATCCCTTTAAATACTTCAAACTATTTTTATTACGGGGAATTTTATGGGTATTTAAAATCTAGCTAAATACCAAGTTCTTGGTATATGCGTGCTTGCTTGTAGGCAATAGACTACAAATAGGCGTAAACTCGCTCATTAAATATGTTGAGAATCTTTTGTAGGATTTAAGGAATGGGGAATACCCAAGCACAATATAAACTCATCATCGTTGAAGATGACAATGACGTTCGTCTGCGGTTGTCACAGCTCATTAGCGATCATGATGCATTCGAATTATTGGATGCCTCGGGGACCATGCAAGATGGCCTTGACTCTTTGGAACTACATAAACCGGATATTTTACTTACTGACATTGGACTACCCGATGGTTCCGGTATTGAAATTATTAAATTAATTGGTAAGTTGAATCTGGATTGTGAAGCAATGGTCATTTCTGGATTTCAAGATGAGCATGTCGTATTTAATGCCTTAGAATCCGGTGCCAAGTCCTATATCCTTAAACATGATAAAAGCCAAAGCATCACAGATGCAATTATCAGCATGATGGACGGTGGTGCGCCGATTAGCCCTGTTATCGCGAGATTGATGTTGCAGAAATTTCAACGTCCTGCACAACCCGAAATAGAATTAACTGAGTCATTAACAGAACGGCAAATTAAAATATTAAAATTTGTTAGCCAAGGCTTCTCTTCTAAAGAAATTGCCGAAAAATTGAATATTAGCTATTACACCGTAACCACACATATAAAAAATATATACAATAAGCTGCAGGTTAATAGCCGAACCGAAGCGCTACTCGAGGCCACAAAAATGGGGTTATTAAATAGCTAACCACCCTGTAAAGACTTATCCAATCTAAACTACCTACCTACCTAATAATAGCAGGCACATATTTAGACAATGCAGCATTATTTAATTTAGAGAAAACTACAGCACGTATTTTATACCAGTAAACACCTAGAACAATAATAAATATTCCAAACACCACAAAGATAAGTAGCGCCATATTTTCAATGTGTATTTCATTATTCTTTGCCAATTCAACAATGGCATATATAGCGTAGGAAACACTCGAGACTAAGATTGCACGACGATCAACATATAACGCAATCATAAAGAAACTAGCAAAGAAAAGAATAACTAATAGCTCTCTAAAAGGCAGAGAAGATGTCTCAATCAACAGGCTAACCATTACTCCATGTACAACCATAGGCGCGGCCAAAAGGTGTAGCCAGAAAGCGGCATCACTGAATCGAGTTTGTCGTGCCACATCACGCGAATCAAACCACATTGCAACGGAAAATATAACTAAACCGTAAACGACAATAAGATACTGAGCCTGCCTTATATCAATATCTAGCAATACCGTAGCTATACTCAGTAAACCTAATGCAATCGGTAACAACGTAAATGGCATTTTATAGCGCCAATAAAAGGCGAACGCTATCGTGGTTGGTATAACGATATTCGCCAAATCAAAATCCGCTTTGGAAAGACCTATAAACTGACTCGCAAAGTAGAGTGTAGAAATAAGCAAAGCAATACCCGGTAAGGCTAAACGACGAACGCGCACCAACCATTCCGTGGTGGCGATTAATACCAGAACCGGGATAACTTTATATATGCCATCTATGTCAAACTGAGCAGTAGCCATTGCAACAAAGATTATGCCTAAGGTGATAAAAATATCACCAAAGCTACGAATGAATCGGAGTTGTTCCTCACCATTGCCTGTACTGCCAGTATTGTCATCTGCTGCACTATCGAAATTTAGCAACAATTCAACTTGATCTTGACTAATAATGCCCTGTGCAGAGGCTTGCTCTAATATTTTACGTTCCATCATTTCTTCCAAATGTAACTATTATTATTCACTAAAGTGTAACGAATATACGCTGTTGAAACCATAATATTGATGGATATGCTGCGATCCATATCCAGAAGAACCTGTTCAAACCGAAGAACAAAGCATTCGATAAATGGAAACTCGTAGCAATAACCAAAGCAATAATCAAACTGCTACTTGATAATATCGACAAAGGGAAAACCAACTCAAAAATAATAACGACCCATGACATTAGCAGTAATATCCGCGGTGACTTCGCCCAACCGCGTAATGATTCACTCACTGGATAGGCTGAAAATTGAAACACATCAACCAAGGCCTGACCATTACGCCATTGTGGGTTGACCAACTTCACCCAACCAGAAATGAAATAGGATAAAATTAACTGTATCGCAAGATAGCCAAAAGCCATTTCTTGCCACTGTGATGTTGGTAGAAAATGTGTCAGGCAAAGGCAAGACAAGATCAATAAGCTCATGCGATCTGCACCACCATTATATGGGCCTTGAAACCGGTCAAGTAGCAACAAACCCAGTACTAATAATATCGCGACGACCCATGCTGTATAAAAACCGACTATCAATAAGATGGCGAGAACGAATCTTGGAATAAAAATAATACGTTCGTTTAATGGCGACTTGAAATGTTCAATACTCTGCTGAGCAAAAGCAAAGCCCATAATGATTTCGGTAAGGCGAATTGCCAACTCCATCGTCATGAGACTATCTCATCTATAATTACTTGAGTTTTAGACTGAAATTTCACTTCTTCTTTTAAACTATCACCTTCTCGTCGTATAAATACCAAACGAAATTGAACCTGTGTTGTTTCTTTCAAATTGAGATTATCTTTATCCGATATGATGTCTGCTTTAATTCGTTTTAATATTTCATCTTCACTATGCCGGGTTGGGTACTCCATTAACCTCTCTGCACAGCTCATCAAAAATAACGACTCGTTCCAGTCAGTATTCCAAAACATTCTGCCTAACATCTGCCAAATGGATAAATGTGCAGGTCGTGGTCGGAATTCTTGCCAACTTTCAGTGGTTTCGCTCTCTTTATTTAATATTGAAAATTGAATTCGTGGTGAAGCCACGATGACATCAAAAAAATTCCATGAGGGAATTAAAGCAGGGAGTAATAATTTAAGAATATGCAACACGATTCGTTATTATTCACCCTGTTTACGCGAATCAAAACTTCTTTGTAATACATCTTCGACATTTTTCGCTTTATCTATAACCTTATTATGCCCATCTAATAAACTACTATTATCTTTATCTGATTTTTTATCATCATTCAAACACCCTGATAACAATACTAATGGTATAAGTGCTATCAAATAATATTTATTCATCGCATTATCCTTTTTTTCGCTTATTCAGGTTTTATATTAATTTCGTCTTGGTTTAGCTTTAAATAAACCTCATCACCATACTCTATATTCGGAATATATTGAGTAATTATTTCAATTAAAGACTCGCTATGAAAATGGCCAATCTTGGTTTCTGGATGTGGATAATATATTAATCCAGTGTATAACACTCCAGCAAAGCTTAATTCACATTTGGAAAATGAGAAATCCTCAGCGGGGAAACCTTCTGCCCATTTAAGATTACGAATAGTAAATTCTGGTGAGACTACTTCGAAAATATAAGGTGTAATAGATAAATTCAGCGTTGCAGAATAATATTTATCAAGATTAATGCCATGTTCTTTAAAATATGGAGCCTGCATTTCAATTGAACCACGCGGATAAGGAGAGTCATCCGCTTGCCCCGATGCAACCTGGTGACCTTCTTGAACCACGGCTTTAATGGTCTGCGCCATTGATACCATCCTGATTTTATGACCATGCTACGTTAGCATGCATGTATTTCGTAAACTACAAACACAAAAAAGCCGCCTTCCGGCGGCTTCAATCAAAAACCAAAGTAACCCGTTATGGCTTCTTAGGCGTTTGGTATGGTTGTTCTTTTTGAAACTTTTTCCATTCAGTCGTATAACCAATAACAAACTGTCCAGGAACAATCTCTTTTTGTGTTGTTGTCACATATTCTGTAACACCTGTTGGAACCTTAGGTCGTGTAAATTGGCCCATAATCGTAACTCCTTAATAGTTAAATTGTTAATACGTCGAGGAATTTTAACAATTACGTCAGCCCCTCGGCACTTAAACTGACTAAATTATACTATCTATCGCGTGTAATGTGCATTCTTTGGAATGACATGCCTCACGCCCCCTTGAGGGTTCTCAACATCACCCTTATATCGGGGAATGATATGAATATGGACGTGTAAAATGCTCTGACCAGCAGCAGTTCCAATATTAACGCCTATATTGTAGCCATCCGGCTTAAACTCTTCATCCAGAAGCTTTTTTTCATGATTTATGAGATCCATACAGCTCGCTATCTCTTCAGGCGTCAGCTCAAAAAAACTCGCTACGTGCCTTTTCGGTATAACCAGCGTATGACCCGGGCTCACGCCATAGGTGTCTCGGGCACTGTATGCCAACTCACTCTGCAATGATACCCCACGTGGATCTGTACAAAACAGGCACGGGTTATTAGGATCTCGCTTCTTCTCTTGCTTGTTTTCAGGCGGCAAACTTAATTACCTTTCGTTTAACTTACTAATTCGGCAAAATAATACAGCATCATTTAGGCATAACTGCAAAAATAGCGGCTGTAAATTGTGCCGCTATATTACCACCTTTACCCCTTTTAAAGCAGGCATATAACTAGGTTTTATCATAACAATTTTTTAACTAGGTATTGCTATATCCAATATAAAAACCTATTTTTATGGTGGTTTAATGACTATAGCTGTTACCGAGGTTTCAGCGTTATATTCAATTTCTACACCACATCTACCCAGCCTAATACGTTATAATCCCGTCATGTTTTAACCATTTACTGATGAGGAAACTATCTGTGACTTCTAACAAAGCACGAGCTTATTTCGGACTCGCTGGTTACCATTTCGACCCTAAAGTAGTCACGGAATTCATTGGCCTGGAGCCGACGTCATCCAATGATGCTGGAATACGTGGCGATCTGGATAAACCTGTCATTAGTTCGTGGGAATTCTCTACAGAAACAATCACTTCTGACTCTCAAGAGCTGGATATTTACAAGCTTCTCGACGATGAAATTCTTAAAAAAATCGAACCCGCTAAAGATAAAATTATCGAAATCTGTAAAAGCCATAACCTGTCGCCTAGAATCGGCGTAGAACTTACCCTGTCAATTGATAAAGATGAAACAACACCAGATGTCGGTTTTGGTTCACGCGTAACCAAATTTTGTGCTGAGATTGGCGCGTTTATTAATATCGATTACAAGCTTTCGGAACGTATTTAACCTATAGCTGCAAATCCGGTCGCAGCAAGATTACGCAGCACTAATGCCTGCCAGTTTCTTCGTATACTCAAATTGCTTTTCACAATGCTTTTTGCAAAGTGGCTGTAATGCGTGCGGAAAACATTCCATAATAATTTCAAACTCATCGGCAACATCTTCTGCAAGCACAGCATCGTTTTTCAATTCTGCCAGTTCAGCTAGTGCTGTTACCTTATTTACTCTGCATAGCACCGATAAGTGTACAGGACGCTGCTGCTCCATACAGACTTTCCAGCCTGTCTCATAAGATCTGACTGCTTCTTCAAAGCGATCAGGATTATCTTCCGATTCAGCCAGATTAAGTAATACTGCACCGCAATTATTATGTGCTGCTGCTAATTCAACTGGATGGTTGTCAGCATCAAGTTCTGAAATCGCATTTTTATAGGCAACTACGGCTTTTTGGAACGTACGGTTACCTTTCAAGAGAATTCCGTAGGTATGAAATGTCATACCCAGTTGCAACATGATCAGCTTCCAGTTTTCCGGTGTTTCTTTTTTCGTATATACCAGTAACGCTGCAGTATAGGCATCAACTGCCTTATTAAGAGATTTTGCATCTGCTTCAAGTCGACCCAGCGCCTGCAATGCAGTTGCAAGATTCGCCTGTGTCTCTGCCCACTCTAATGGAGCGTCTTCCTGCTTAAATTCTTCCAGCGCAAATGTGAAACATTCAATAGCCTTTTGGAAGATTTCAGGATCATGCAACTGTTGTCCGATCGCACCAAGAATATTCCCCAAGCGATTCTGAGTTTCAGCCCACGCCTGTGCATCTTGTTTTCTTAATTCATCTGTTAACGACGCTTTAAGTACATCGCGTAAAGGTTCGAATATATTTGAACTAAAGCTGTGCTGCTCAAAGTTTCCACGTGTGTAAAGAAAATTATCTGCAACCAAAGTATTTCTATCAGGCGAAGCCAGCTCCAACGCTTCTTCCCCTAACAGTCTCAGAGAACTCGAAATGGCAACTTCCAGTACACGGTTTACAGGGTATAAGAGGTATGGGCTAGAATAATTCATATCAGGATGTCGTTTATTCTGCTTTATCAAGTATATCGTTTAAGTCAGGATCACCATCAACCGCTCCGCCAAGATCCACTTCTTCATCGGTGGCTTCACGTATAGTCAATACTTCCAGAACGAAAGTCACGTCGCGACCACATAATGGATTATTACCGTCTACGGTTAATGTCTTGTCATCAAAACGAGTAACGATAAAACTTTTTGGTTCACCATTTTCATTTTCCATGGTGATGGTCATACCTATTTCACGGTATTCCTCTGGTACATTTTCGATTCTGTCTGTGAATACCAACGACTCATCTCGCTCACCATATAGCAGCCTGGTGTCCACTGGCACATCGATAATATCACCGACTTTTTTACCATAAAGGTGTTTAGTCACTTCTTCTGACATGACATCATTAACCCCATGAACATAACCAATAGGGTAATCAACAGTAACAAGTACATCGCCGGTTTTGTCATCGACGACTTTATAATTTAATTCGACGAATTTTTCGTCTTCGATTATATCTGACATACCTAATAAAACCTGTATTTGTTAACGCAGTGTATAACTATTACTAACTCTAGATGCTTAAAATAAGGTAGCGCCAAAAATTTTAACTTTCTCTTTTTCATAACCAAGAACAAGTCGTCCCAGCCATTCAGCTTTGCTTTCTTTATGAATCACTTTATAAAGAACGGTGACATGTTCACCTCGGCGTATCATACCAAGATAAGAATAGTCATCTGACAGGTTTTTCGCCAAATCGCTTCTTGCAAACTGCTTACCCATTTCAACTTCGTTCGCACCCTGCATAAACGAAGCGGAAAAATTACGCGTAAACGCACCGTAATTTCCTTCATTCGAATACTTAACAAGATCTGCCCACATTGGATGGGCATGTTCTAAAATTTCTTCATCTGTGTTTTCAATAATATTCATCTGAGTATCTCAATAAAATATACAGTGTTCTTTATATGCTATCGATAACGCTGTAATACAAGTCGTTAAATAGATAAAAAAAGGACTAACACCAAATGTTAGTCCTTTTTTATATCGCAAATATGTTTTACTGGCCTACGTAATTAGGCCAGTAAAGCATTTATTTGCTTAATGGTGACCTTCTGCTTTTAACTTAGCTAGATCTTTGTCCTCGATGTCACCTACAAGGTGGTAAAGAGGCGCTTTTTCCATTGTGTACTCACCTGTTTGAGGATCACGGCGAGAAACTGTCAATACATGCCAGTTATCATCATCCAGCTTCATTGCGTCACCACGGTAGTAGTAACCAGGCCAGCGAGTTTCCTTACGGAACATCGTGTGTTGGAATACACTTTCAGAAGTAAGGAAACGATGCTTCAATTCCCATGCACGTAATAGTTCATGGATATCTTCAGCAGCTACTTTATCCAGATCTTCACCTAGAATAGCCATCTTCTTAAGACCAATGCTTAGAAGCTTGTCGTTAGTCATGTAGTTCACACCGAAACCACCACAGTACTCATCCATCAGTTTCTGTAAACGATCCAGTCCCTGACGTGGGTTGATGTAGTTAGGATTAACACTACCAGCAACGATTTCATTACGGTTTACAGTGTAATGTTCCATTGGCTTGTAGATTTCTTCCTTACGACGACTGATTTGAGCATCAGTAACACGGATGCCTTCAGCTTTACCATCATCGATGTACTTACAAGCTGCTTTTGCTGCTAAACGGCCTTCAGTGAAAGAACCTGATGAGAATGCGTGTGGTGTACCACCTACCGCATCACCTGCACCGAACAGACCTTCAACTGTAGTCATACGGTTGTAGCCCCAGAAGTATTCTTCAGGAGAAACATCTTCAGGACCTGAACACCAAGCACCACAACCTGTGGCGTGTGAACCCATTACGTATGGCTCAGAAGTTGTTAATTCCGGATTTTCGTACTTAGGATCAACGTCAGTTGCAGCCCAAAGAACCGCTTGACCAACTGTCATACCTAAGAAGTTGTGCCAGCCAATTTCTTCTAAATGAGGATCCTGGAATGCTTCCATTGTAACCATGTGGATTGGACCACGACCTGCATTCACCTCAGAGATGATTGCGTGGTTACGTAAACATGTTGGAATTGGACGATGAGTCGCGTGTGACGCTTCTGGATCCAGGTATTCTTTACCAACTCGTTCTTGCAGTTCAGGGAACCATTTTGATTCGTACTCATCACCGTAAGCATTTTGAGTATATGTTTTAAGGTGTAGGAAGTATGCGCCAACTGGACCGTAACCATCTTTGAAACGCGCTAATACGATTCGGTTTTCCATTTGTGTCATTTTCGCGCCAGCTTCGATCATAAGACCGTATGCAGAACCCGATGACCATGGTGCGTACCAAACACGACCAGCACCTTCACCCACTGAACGTGGTTTAAAGATATTTGAAGCACCACCAGCACCACAGATTACAGTCTTAGACTTGAATACGTGGTAGTTACCAGTACGTACGTTGAAACCAACTGCGCCCGCAACACGGTTATCTTTACCGTCATCCATTAATAAATGAGTAACACAAACACGGTTGAATACTTTATCAGCTGAGTTCTTAGCAGCTTCAGCAACGATAGGCTTATATGATTCACCATGAATCATGATCTGCCAGCGACCTTCACGCAGGTAAGTGCCAGTCTCAGCATTTTTCATGATAGGTAAGCCCCATTCTTCAAACTGATGTACAGCTGAATCCACGTGGCGTGCCATATCAAAGGCCAAATCTTCACGAACCATACCCATTAAATCGATACGTGCATAACGTACGTGATCTTCTGGATTGTTTTCACCGAAGCGAGTACCCATGTAACAGTTAATCGCGTAAAGACCCTGTGCTACCGCACCAGAACGATCAATGTTTGCTTTTTCAGCGATAACGATTTTCTTGTTCTTACCCCAGTACCGTGCTTCAAAAGCAGCACCAGTACCGCCAAGGCCAGCACCAGCTACCAGGATATCGATATCGTCTTCAATAATTGTCTTGTATCCCATTAGTAGTAAACCCCTTCTTTAATTTCCAAGCCATTTGACTCAAGCGTCATTAAAGCATTGTCATTCATAGCGACATACTTAGGCTCGTTATATAACAGCTCAGTGTCGATGACTTCTTTAGTTGGTGCAGGCGCATTAGCTAAATCATAATGTCCCTCGCCCCAAGGCTTGGTTGTAATTGGTGCAAGCAGTTCCATATCTTTTTTGCCGTTACGGAACTTAATGCGCCATGCGATCGTACCTTTTTCTTCGTCACGATGTACACGTACGGAGTGACCAAGTGGAGCGAAATCAGCATAACCACGCACGTCAATCGCGTGATGTGGGCAAGCTTTTACGCATGAGTAACATTCCCAACACATGTTAGGTTCAATGTTGTAAGCACGGCGTAATGTTTTGTCGATGTGCATGATGTCTGATGGGCAGATATCTACACACTGTCCACAACCATCACAACGAGTCATATATACAAAAGTAGGCATAATATTTTCTCTTATACTTTAATAGTTAAGTTTAACTAAATGATTAGTAGTGGTTTGGTGATTCACGTCTGATACCATCACCCATGTTTTCAGGATTCTTGCCCATGTACTGAGGGATATCCGGGAATTTTCTTTGTACTTCTGGATCTGTTAAATCGAAGTCTCTAGGCAAATTCAAGTTGCCGCCGTCTGCATGAGCAATACGTTTTTGCAATGCTGCTGCAGGCTTGAAGAACATGTGTGCAAACTTCGACCACATGACTGTTGAGAACAAGAAAGTGTTTGAAAGGACAAATAATGCGAAGAACAAAGTAGTCCAACCCATGTCAGCAACTGCGCCGCCGTTACCCGTAGACTGCAGGTAAGACCAAAGCAGACCAAATGTTGCTGTTGTGAGTAAAGACAAAATGAACATATCTGCCTTAACCAGGTGATACCACTTAGTACCTTCTGCTGCGACATCAACACGGATGAAGAACCAGAACCAGTAACCACCTACACAAAGCATAGCTGCACCGATGTGCCAAAGCTGTGCGACAAGCGCGTCAGCTGACCAACCAAATATCATAGTTGCAGTTGATGCCACAAAGAGGATGAAGCCGTACATGGTTAACATGTGTGAAAGTCTGCGCTTTGTATTGGCAAATTCAGCTGACGTTAAAATCTCGTTAGCCGCAACGCCAATAGCAAGACCGGCTTTTTCGCCAGCACCTACAGAACGTTTGGCGTTCTTATTATTCTTTTCAGTATCTAGTGAAAAGTATTTGGCACTCTTTTTATGCATCATATCGAGCACAGTACCCAAGAACACCAGAATGGCCATCAAAATAATGTAGCCCTGCTGAATGTCAGTAGATATTAATGCTGTCACTGCATCGAATGGGTTGGTGTTGAACATATCGACACTTCCTCGGTTTATATTTCTATCGTTATTAAATTCTATCGTTATTGTAAGCATGAAGTTCAGCAGGGGCGTTATACACACCGCTAACCTTGCTCGAGCTTACTCGTGCTGTCCAGCCAGCTACTAAGCTGTTTGAAACAGGCGACACAGTGTAAATCAAGCGGCTACGAGAGCCAAGTCAAATGTGTTTAACTTTGCGAGTAATTGAGCAATTGTTTTTGATGCCGCGATAAAAGTGATGGATGATAGATAAATATTACTAATGGTGTATCACTGACGTTTTTCCAACATCCAGACCAAATCCGTGAAGCTCTAATCATAATGTGTGTTTTATCGCCGATAAGGTAGAAAATCCCCAAAAATGATCGGGCTAGCTCGGTTTTTACATTCAAATTCTATAAAATAAATATAAGCCTATGATTAATAACTAATTGCTAGTATATAACGAACTGATTCGAATGGCTTTAGGCTCCGCAATACAAGCCGCGAGACACAAACCACAGCCCGAACAACTATCCTGATTAATTACTGGCTTCTCGCGTTGGAAAATCAGAGTATTTGGGATTGGGCAACTTCCTTCACAGGCACCACATTCTGGCCCCTTAAATGGCAGACATTCATCAGGGTTTATCTCCGCCCGAGCCATTTTTGGCCATGCGATGACAACATCGCCTGCCTCTTCCTCTGGTTTATCCTCACTACTCGGCATTTTCAATGCATCAGCTTCACAAGCAGCGACACAGGGCCAATCTTCACAAAGATGACAACCCCCATTCAGTACGTCTAAAGCCACCGTTGCAGCGACATCGGCTCCATAACTCGAAGGCAGCGGGAAAATTACATTATGTGGGCAAGCTTCAATACAATCACCACAACGTGTGCACGCCAAAATAAATTCAAGTTCGGATATAGCAAACGGAGGACGTACCCAACGCACAGCACGAGCTTCAATCTTCGCCTCGGCATGTTCAACGACTTTCTCTGCTGCTTTACCCGCGGCGCGGCGAAAGAAACCTCTACGACTGTTATCTATCTCATCTACCATGTTATCTGTTCATCTGATTGAGCGAGATTTTTATGACAATCACCGCAGGGACGTTTAGTTTTCTTGAATGAAGCATGCAACTTACCATCGGCATCAAAATCTTTTGGCAATTGATGCGCAATACCACGATGGCAATCGATACAAGTGAAACCTTCTTTAATACCACGCGCATGTTTACGCTGCGATAATTTACTTTGACTATTCAGTTTCATAAATTCATTCGCATGACAGTTCTTACACTCACGCGAATCGGTTTCTTTCATGCTAGTCCAAACATGCTCGGCTAACTGTAAGCGCTTGGCTTCAAATTTCTCTGGCGTGTCTATCGAACCAATTACTTTATGAAATAACTCGTTCGTCGCAGCGATCTTGCGCACCACCATATGCTCCCATTCACGCGGCACATGACAGTCAGGACAGGTCGCACGAATACCCGTGCGATTAGTGTAGTGAACCGTTTGTTTATATTCCTGATAAACATTGTTGCGCATTTCATGACAACCAATACAAAACCCTTCGTTATTAGTCATTTCCATACTGGTGTTAAAACCACCCCAGAAAATAATGCCCAGTGCAAACATCACAAACATAAAGAGTATTGGTGCACGGTCAACCCACTTACACAATAAATCTCGTAAGCATTGTTTTTTTGTTTCGCAGCGCTGCTTATTTGAATCCGTCATCATCTACTCTCAATTACATACGCATAATCATTGGCTGCACTAACAACCATAGATTAAACCCAGTAACGCTTATTATAAAAACAATCCCTGGCAATAAATAATGCGACCGCCAACTCATCTGTCCACTTAATGTTTCCATTGACCGTTTTTGTAAAATTTGCAATGCCAACCAAAAACCAAAAATCATTAAGCCTGCCTGCAAACCATAAAGAAGTTGTTCGGAAATCAATGGATTCATATGACGCATGTGTAATTCATTACTACTTAACGGCAACGCATCACGACCAAGTGGATTCAGTAACACATCCGTAAAACCACGGCTCTCACGAATTAAATGATTTAAGTTATGTGCGATGTGGTAAACAAAGGCAAGTGGCAACGAAATAAAAGCCAACTTAGAGAACAATTGCTTAAAATCAACTTCAATTGGCATTAGCCATTGCGTTAACTTGATCAACAAGGAGTACAGTAATACTGGTGCAAAAAACACCAGCACCATACCAACACTAAAACTCCAAATAAGCTGACCTGAGTCACCAATCATTTGTCCGAAGCGAGATAAACCTTGCTCCCAAAACCCCATCATGGTGATGCCATGAAACGTTGTTAAGCCCAGTAAACCCAACATAAACCAAGCTTCATCCCAATGTGGGCGTGCATGTTGGATCGCTTCTACTGCAGGGCTGCGCAGACGCCAACCCACATTGTCATGCGGACAACTCATAGTGCAGGCAGAACAAGAAGTACAATAAGTACTTTGTGTTAGCGTTCCCATCACAAGATGGGTAGGACAAGGCTCAATTTCTTCCGTGCCGTGATAACACTCCATGGTTGTGCAATCAGTACAAGTTTGTTGCTGACGTGGGCGTAATTCAACCATCGACAGTTGCGCATAAAAACCCACCGTACGTCCAACAGGACAAACATGCTTACAAAAAGCCTTACCCTCAAACACCGCCATATAAATTGTCGCCATGACGATCATGACCAATGACAACAGCGCAGTTGCATAAGGATTTGTCGTTACACCAACACCGAGCTCAAGCCAGGTGAGACCCACAAACATAGCTAATGCAGGCCATACATTTCTCCATGCCTTAGGGACTTTAAGGCCGAGGCTGCTTGAAGCATCAGCACGTCGCCATAGACGATGCTTTACTAACCAGCTTGCAATCGTGTCCCATGGGCACACTGCACACCATGCTGAACCAAGAAAAAATACCGTGATAATCAATCCAGCCCACCACACGGTCCAAGTTAAAGTTGTTGCAAGATTGCGTTCCGGGATCGGTGTACCAAATAGTCCGGCAGCGATAACCGTTAAAAATAACGCAACTGAAATAAATTTTAATATTAATAACGGCCAAGGACTGGCTGAAAATAATTTCGCTAATTGACCTAGAAGAGGAATGCGCTCTACATTTACGAAACCTTGTGTTGCCGATTTGCCAGGGCTTCGTACAAGCACCCACAGTACCGCCAGCGCCATAACCACCAGTGCAAACCACAGCCACAGTTCCGGCAAGCCGGGGTGTGTCATGGTCATGAATTATTTTCCTCACGAGCACGCTTTGCCTTGAGACCAAAGCGACGCTTACGCTGCAAAATATTAACCGCCAGTAATACAAAAACAAGTATCGCAACCGTAATACCAATAGGGCCCACTGCTAATGGTTCACCGATTCTTAACGGAAAATCTATTGTATATGGCTCACCACCCGATTCAAATTCAGCAGTAATAATATAATCACCTTCATCTTTAAAGATAAAACCCTGCCGATAGACCACTTCGTCAATATCTTGTACGCCTAAGGTTTCAACCTCATTCGCAAACCAACTATCATCCCGCACTTTAAATGTAACCTTGCCATCAAATGGTAAGCCATTATCAATCCGTGATGCATATAAATTCACACGCCCCTGCTCATTTGGTTTAGGAAATGCCGGAAACGCCATGTAGGTTACATAGAAATCTCCAATTTGGGTTTCTACTTGCAAGCTGGGTGGTGTATTCGAGTCTTCGCCTAAACTATAGGAAGGCCTACCTAACACGTGGTGAGCCTGTGCAGCAACAATACCAAACCATAATAAAAGTATTACCCAAACAGTCTTGGTCTTGGTCAATCTCAAAATTCATACTCCCTGATCGGTATCGAGTTATTAACGCGGAATGCGCAAAAACGCAGAGAATGAGAAAAATAAATATTCATAAATAAACCTATCATAGATCTTTTATCATTTTATCTTTCTCTGCGAACTTCGCGTTTAAAATACGTAATTCAATACGAGCGCCTACGTGTTGCAACGCCATGTTTGGCAATTGTGCCTTCACTGCGTTTAACTATTCGGATAGGTAAACTCGGTTCTGGGCATACTTCAACACACTGCCCGCAACCAACACATCCCTCGTTCACCGCAGGCTTATAAATATTCGCAAAGGTAAAACTTATCGCCGAATCACCCAAAGGACAAATTGCGACACAGGCACCGCAAACGCCTTCATCAACCCATGGATAACAAGCCGCACGATCAATCTGCGCAATGCCCATATCGATGTCACGAATTGGAATTTCAGTCAGTGCATCCGTTGGACAAACTTCCATGCACCTATTGCACAGAATACAGGCCTTCTTCGCGGGATCAATGTACGGGGTATTAACATCGCTACCACCTTCGCGTTGTTTAAATTCAACACAACGAGGAGGACACACTTCACCGCACAGTCCACAACCGATACAAGCTCTGGCAAATGCATCCGGGTCAGCCAATGCACCCGGTAACGGGATATGTTCATGATCCGCTGCCTGTGCCGCTGGCGATAACAATCTCGCCAGACCATAAGGTATCGTTGAAACAAAGGCTAATGCTGAATAGGCTCCAATGGTTTGTAAAAAGCGGCGACGTCTCATGACTAATCTCCCGTTTTCTCTTCAACCTGTTGATTGCGATAGGCATGCCCCAGATGTCCCGGCCCCTGAAATTCTTGATCATGTGTTTGGATTTTAAAAACCAGTGCATCGGTCGGGCACACCGCTATACACGCAGTACAGTTATTACATTCTTGTCCAAATCCATCTTGCAAAGGGTCAAGACCAAACTCACAGACCACGTTACATTTTTTGCAATCGTTGCAGTCTTCCACAACACGCTGGATGCGCAACAAACGGTAACGTCCTAACAGTGAATACAAGGCACCACCGGGACAGAGGTAACGACAGAAACCTCGACGTGCTACTAATAAATCAAAAAGTATTGTGAGAATAAAAAATACTGCGCCACTACCAAACGCACCCTGTGCAATCGCGTAATACAATTCACGACCAATAATAGCTGGAGGATAGATCGCCGCGGTCATAATGCTACCTAGCGACATAGACAGCACGAGTCCCGCCAGCAAGATCAAATACTTGATCCGTTTATCATAAACCTTATCACCGAGCGGTACGCCAGCACGGCGCATCCATGCCGCTAGTGTGTCATTCAATTCATAAATAAACGTAGCCGGACAGATCCAACCACAAAATATCCGCCCCATTAACACAGTCACCACGACGGGGATTAATCCCGTTAGAATAAATGGCCAATACAAAGAGAACGATGCGACTATTTGACTAGCGATCGCCAGAGGATCACTGAGCTTTAAACCAAATAGTGAACCTGACCAAGTCGTGCCCTTAATAAGATCAAGATCGTGTTCAGGATCATTAACAAAAGGAGCAGTAAGCCATTCCATTGCGTCGTAAATAGCTTTTTCATTAGGCAACAATAAATCGTAGGCATGTGCTGCAACATAGCTTTGATAAATATGAATGAATGGCAACAACACCAACATTAAGAATATAAATGTTAATACCAACCAGCGGAGTTTATTCAGGTGACGTAATGCTGATGGATTTTCAACACTTTTTTGCATTATTTAAACTCGCTTCTTTGTATGACTGGGAATAATTCTTATTGCCTGTGGGATCTGAATACAAGAGCGTTCACAGAGGCCACAACCAACACAATCTTTTAGTACATGTGGTTGTTCCAAACGTCCAATCCTAATCGCCGCATCTTGCAATGGACATGCGCGATAACAAACGCCGCAAGTTTTACCCTGCCATGACAAACATAAGGTACGATCCACACGTGCCACGCCCATATCGACCTTTTCCATAATGACTTCGCCATCACGAGGTAAAGATTCAATTGCCCCGGTTGGACACACATCGCCACACTTCATACACAAAATACAAGCTTGCTCGCGTGGAATGATATAAGGCGTATCAAGTGACTCGATACCGTTCTCAGTACCAAGATATTTAATACAGCGATTTGGACATACCTCTCCGCATTTGCCGCAACGAATACAGGTTGCTGAAAAATCCTTTTCATCTTTTGAACCTGGCGGCCTCAAAAAACGAAACGAAGGATTATTGGAAGCCTGAATAAGTGGCGCGGCTGCCAGTAAGGCGGCACTCGCTGCTAATGATTTTATAAATAATCGTCGTTGCATAATTTTGTCAATTGATAAAATAAAAAGGGCTAAGGCAAGAAAGAAATATCCCCTCGCCTCGCCCCTAATATCTACAGCTATTTATACCTTTTCAATACGACAAGCGAGTTTCTTGAAATCAACCTGTCCAGAAACGATATCCCAAACACGACTCGATACACCATTCACAAGCCACTTGTTCTTCTTTGGATCCGCACTATCGGCAACCGATAGGTTCCAAGGACTGAACATGTAACCACGCGGCACGCTATTACGTGCAGGTCTAACCAAACTATTAGTACCTACCTGTGCTTTCGCTTCATAGTGACCTCGACGTGTTACTAGTCTTACCTTGTCGCCATCTTTGATACCCAACTCTTTGGCATCTTCCACATGCATTTCCACATACATTTCAGGAACCAAACGACGCGTAGTCGGACTGCGATTTGATTTCGCAGTATGGAAGTGTTCATACACAACACCCAAGCCTAACCAGAACGGATATTTATCCTTGGCAACCTTATCCCAAACCTGACCACGTTCTTTTTCATCCGGCATGTCTGGCGTCAAACCCATATCACGTGCTTGTTTCAGCAACGGAATGTTATCAATCGTTAAAGGACCACCCTTGGTACCAAATTCCATCAATTTTTTAGTGATCTCTTCGCGTTGTGAATAGTCTTGCTGACATAACTTCATGTGCACCTTGCCATCCTTGGTGCGGAAGTAACCATAAGGTTTATTCTTCCAACTACCTTCCTGCAACATGAAACGTCGTTTTGTACCACCTGCTTTCGCTGTTTCATACGTTGGTGCTGGCCATTGAATACCACGCAAGTCTCGCAATTGCTGATACGGTGTTTTACCATCGAGTTTTTCAACTTCCAGCAAACCAGTCAGGTCGGTATCGGTACCTCCTGATGCGGCACACACGGCACGGAAAATTTCCTGAGCATCATAGTAACCATCTTCCTTACGTTGCCACGGGAAGATCTTGTCTGCATCTAAACCTAGCAAATGAGCGATTTCTTTACCTTTATCGATCACCATGTCCATATCAGGACGACAACCCTGAGGCGGCTCAGCGGCTTTTTCAACACGGTTTATACGACGTTCCGAGCTAATGTAGGTTCCATCAACCTCACCCCATGTAGCCGCAGGGAAAATTACATCGGCATACAGGTTATTAGGCGCATGACGGTAAATTTCTTGCACTACATTAAATGTTTTTTCCATCGCCGGACGTACCAATTGATGTAGATCAGGTAGATCAATATGTGTGGCATAGACAAAGAACATCGCTTTCACTTCATCTTTCAATGCGCGCTCCATCATGCCGATGGCGTAGCCTGGATTCTTGGCTTTCATTGCCGTGATCAGATTTGATTCAGGTACGTTCCAATGCCGCGCCATATGTTTACGATGCGCGGTATTTTTTAATGGCTGGTTAAATGGCAGACGTCCTGTCAAACCACCAGTGAAACGTTCACCCATTGCATTAGGTTGGCCTGTCATAGAGAACGGACCACAACCTGGTTTGGCTAAGTTACCGGTTAGGGTTAATAAGTTGATGATTGAGATTGTATTGTGTTGTCCATGTATATGTTGGTTGTAACCAATACCCCACATGATGATGACACCGCCGTAAGCATCCTTACCATCTTGCTTACCCTTACCACGTGCAAGACGTTTGCGTGTTGCATCGGCAAACATACCCGCTACTTTACGAATTAATTCAGGTGGTACTTCGTGGTTTGGCCCGCCCATACGATCTTGTACTTGCTCTGGACTGTAATCATTAGTTACTCCATCAACGTATTCCTTCCAACCCGTTACGTGAGCTTTAAGGAAATCCCAATCGATAACATCAGGGTGATCTTTCAATAGAACATGTGCGATTGAGTTTAGGAAACTAATATCACCATTAAGGATCGGCACATGTACCGAGTTATCCTTATTGATATCTTCGTAACCTTTCGATGTCCCAGTGAAACGTGGATCAACCACAACCGTTGGTATGTCAGCCTTTTGTTTATGATCCGCAATGCGCCAATAAATAATTGGATGTGCTTCGCGAGCGTTATGACCAAAATGCATAATCATGTCGGCAAGTTCAATATCTTCATACGCCAGTGGCGGTGTATCTGAACCTAGCGTTGCGAAGTAACCAGTTACTGCCGAAGTCATACACATACGTGCATTCGCTTCGATAGTATTCGAACCTAGTACACCTTTCATGAATAAGTTTTCCAGGTACTGACCTTCCATAGTGAGCTGACCAGAACCATACAAAGCAATTGAGTTACCTGTGTACTTTTTGGCTAAGTGCGCAATCTTATGCGCAGTCATGTCAGACGCTTCTTTGTACGGTACGCGTACAAAGTGCTCTTCATCAAACGAACCTTTGGTCTTACTAATGTATTCCATGTCACCATGACCTGGCTTGCTCCACTCCGCCCAAACATCTTTTCGCACGTACGGGTCACCTTCCATGCGATCAACATAAATAGGCTCTGCAGCGGTTAAACCTTTAATACATTGCAAGCCATAGTTAGTTGGATGATCTTTGTCAGGACGCATAGAAACGATCTTGCCATTCTCTGCCTGAATAATAGTGCCGCAACCCACACCACAGTATGGACATTGCGCAACGGCCGTCTTACGAGAGACGGCTGCTTTTTCTGCTGATGCGGGTGCTGCTTCCAATTCTGGGTTAGCACCGACCATTAAACTTGTTCCAGCTGCCGCGCTAGTAATAAAAGCACTTCCCTTTAAGAAGTCGCGACGATTCATTTTTATACGTTTCATTCTTATATCTCCTTTATTTACTTGGTACGGTGCGCAAGTAAACGATGATGTCATCAATTTCTTGATCTGAAAGTGCCGCCATGGTGCGAGGTCCTTCTTTACCAAAACCAAGCATACGAGTATTGGTTCTTCCTTCTTTTATCGTTACACGAAGGAAACCATCACTGACCTTGTCTAAAGTGCCCGCTTTACCGATCGCGGTACCAGTGCCCCCTGCGGCATAACCGTTACCTCCTGGACCATGACAGGTCAGACAAATCAAATTAAAGGAAGCTTGGCCTCGCGTAATATCACCTTGTGCTGCAGGTTGAGCATCAACCTCGGCTGAACGATCCGGTAACGTTGCATAGCTACGCAAATAAGCGACTATCGATTCGATGTCTTGTTTACCTAGATGAGAAAATGGCGGCATGCCTGTCCCGGCACGGCCATCACGAATGGTACTTAAGATAAATTTATTCGATGACACGCTAAGAAATTCGTGATTCGTCAACGAAGGTGCAAAACCGGGTTTACCTATCGCATCTGCCTGATGACAGAAAATGCAGTTTTGGCCATAAAGCGTTTTACCGGCTGCGGCTAACGATGGGTCAATTACAATAGGTTTATCGACTACTTTCTTTGCTTCTGAAACTTCTGATGCCTTATTGTCTGTCGATGTACTTGCCGGTTTATCACAACCAGAAAGCACCAACATCATGGCCACCAGAACACTGAGTATCTTTGCCATTACCATTCCCTCGCTGTCTTTGTTATTAAATTCCTTACATGGTGAATATAGGCCTATTGGTTATGTGAACGTTGATCAGGATCAATTAAGGTGCAAATGAACTAAAATAATATGCTCCTTTAAAAAACAAGGCGTTATAGTCATACCTGGATATCAGGCGGATAAAACTAAGGAGGAAACTGACTTAAGTACCGAGAACGACTTAGCCTGCTATGGCTTCGAGGGTTTCGATATCGAGAATATGTATATTTCGATTTTTAATTTCTAAAATACCCTCATCTTGCATATGCGCAAGTTGACGGCTTACTGTTTCAAATGCCACCCCAAGATAATTACCAATATCCTGACGTGTCATCGACAAATTGAGTGTGTTATCCACGGCACCGCGTTTTTGTAGACGCTCATAGAGATTGAGAAGAAAACGTGCCATGCGCTGCTCAACCGTTGTTGAACCTAACATTAATAACATATGTTGATCGCGTCGAATTTCACGTGACATGATTTTATTAAAGTCCCGTTGCAAACTGGGAACGTCATTTTGTAGGATTTCTAAGGCGGTAAAAGGTAATTCACAGACTTCGGTTTTTTCTAACGCAACGGCATTGCAATGATGTTCATCCTCATCAATCGCATCCATTCCCAGTACTTCGCCGGTTAAATGGAAACCCGTCACCTGCTCTTTACCGTCGACGGTTAAACCATAACTTTTCATCGATCCATACTGAATGGCGTAAAGTGATTTAAATTTATCGCCCGTACGGAAAAGGTAGTCGCCTTTTTTCAGTGGCTCACGCCTTTTAACCAAATCATCCATTAGCGACAAAGCTTCGCCATCCAGAGATACCGGCAGGCATAACTGACGCACGCCACATGATTCACAAGCGGAGCGTATTTTAAACTGTGATTTTGGCTTTAAATTATTCATACACGACTTGTAAGGTAATTCGATTATTTATACTTATTCTATGTCATCAGTATAAACCGATTTTGCACAAATAATCAGTTATTCCTGATCTATATCAATACTCCCTATTTTTACTCCGGTTACTCTCTTGATGCAGAGACATGTTTCAATCATAGGAGTCAGTTATACTGGCACCATCACATCTGGTAACGCATTCATGACACAGCTTATAGATACATTTGGCCGCAATATTGATTATGTCCGCTTATCGGTCACGGATCGTTGCGACCTGCGCTGCGTGTATTGTATGCCTGAAGGTTTTACGGATTTTGAGACTCCCGAGGATTGGCTTAGCTTTGATGAAATCGAACGTGTTATTTCGGTATTTGGAAAGTTAGGCGTCAGTCGCATCCGTCTAACCGGCGGCGAACCACTGGTACGTAAGGATGTTCCTGAATTAGCCTCACGTCTTGCTGCATTGGAGGGTATTACTGATTTATCCCTATCAACCAATGCCGTGCAACTTAGCAAACATGCGGATTCACTGCACAATGCGGGCGTTTCTCGCATCAACGTTAGTTTGGATACGCTAAAGGCTGACCGCTTTAAGGCGATTACTAAAGGTAAGCTCAGCAAGGTTATTGACGGATTGATGTCTGCAAAAGCAGCTGGACTGAGTCCCATCAAGATAAACATGGTTGTCATGAAGGGCGTCAATGATGATGAAGTCGAAAATATGGTCGACTTCTGTATTGAACATGGTTTTACCCTGCGCTTTATCGAAACCATGCCAATGGGTGAAACTGGTCTAGATGCGAGCGAACGCTATGTGAACCTGCAAGATGTACGAGCTCGCCTCGAAAAACGTTTTGACCTGATTCCAGGGGTCATGCCCGGCGGCGGCCCTGCCCGCTATATGCAAGTTGCTGGTACTGAAGTCAGAATTGGCTTTATTACTCCAATATCTCAACATTTTTGTGAAACTTGTAACCGGGTACGTTTATCGGCTGAAGGGACGCTATATCTCTGTCTTGGCCAAAATGACAAGCTAGAATTACGTCCACTACTACGTAGCGGTATCAGTGATGAAGAGCTTGAAAAGGCTATTATTACTGCAATTGCCCGTAAGCCAGAGCGTCATGAATTTAAAGATAAGCCAGGCCAAGTTGTACGATTCATGTCAATGACAGGGGGTTAGCGCCATTAATAAACGATAATTGTGGATTGATGAGCAACAAAGCTCACGCAAAGTAAAACGAGAAATCCGTTACAATTACCTTATCGAACAACCGGTATATATTAGACAATTCTAATATTGTCGTTATAATAGCGGCCCTGTCCAATACTGGGCACCCTGATTAAAGTTTGGAGCTTGTTATGATCCTCGACCGCGTCGATTCCGGCACAAATGTCCCTGAAGACATTAACGTAATTATCGAAATTCCCTCGCACAGCGACCCTGTTAAATACGAAGTCGATAAAGATACCGGTGCGATGTTTGTGGATCGTTTCATGAACACCGCCATGCATTACCCGTGCAACTATGGTTACGTACCGCATACCTTATCTGAAGATGGTGACCCTGTTGACGTATTAGTCATAACGCCCGTTCCACTCATCAGTGGTTCTGTCATACGCTGTCGCCCCGTTAGCGTTTTAAAAATGACTGACGAAGCCGGTCCTGATGCTAAAGTACTTGCTGTTCCCGTTGATAAACTTTGCACCTCTTACCGCAATGTAAAAACCATTGATGATATTCAACCAATGATGTTGGCACAGATTTCTCATTTCTTTGAGCACTATAAAGATCTAGAAGAAAACAAGTGGGTTAAAATCGAAGGTTGGGGTGATACGCAGGCCGCTTACCAGGAAATTCTTGATTCAATCGAACGCTTTAATAACGCGCCTGAAAAACCCGCGTTCTAACAAATTGATGATTTAGGAATGATGATTGATGAGTAATCGATCATCATTCCACAATCAGTATTCATCAATCTGTTTTATGCTCCGGTGTTGTAAACGCATCCGCAGAAATATCCGGCATTGACGCACCAGCAAGAAACGCATTCTTACGCATCGCCCTGACCATCTCGGGTGCACCACATAAAAATAATCGCCAACCTTTCAGATCAGGATAATCACTCATCGCAACATCAGAAGCACGCCCTGCTTTCATTTCACCGACATTATCACCACTAATACAAGCATGATAATGCACGTTACTGTATTTCTGAGCTAACTCATTAAGTGTATCATGTAAGTACAATTCATCTTGAGTGCGCACACCATGATACAAATGAATTGGACCAGAATGACCTTGATGCAAGGCATCTCGTGAAACACCAATCAATGGCGCTAAACCCGTTCCTGTGCCTACCATCAAAATAGGCTTTTCCGGTTCACCATCGGTATATATGCAATGTCCATTTGGACCTTCTAACTCAATGTGCATGCCCACATCAAAATCATCAACAAGCCAATGACTCATTTGTCCTTCAGGCATACGACGTACGTGTATTTCTAAGTGCTCGTCCTCTGCGGGTAAACTCGCCAAAGAATAACTACGCAACCAACCTGCTTCATTCTTTAAATTAACAAACTGACCGGCATGATAAAAAATAGGCACGGCCGCTTCAAAACGAAAACGCCAAACCGTTGGAGACAGTTGTTGTTTCTCAACACAGCGCGCAGAAACATAAACATCTTCATCATCAGGCAGTGCGACTTCAAGATCGGATTCAGGGGTACATTGACAGGCAAGAAAATAATTTAAACTCTTTAAGGCAGGCTTAATATCTTTTTGTGAGCGCGCTGTTAATTCACCCTCTACGCAATGCAACATACAGGTATGACATGCTCCTGCACCACATGAATACGGTACAAGTACACCATTGCGTCGCAAGGTTCCAAGTACCGTTTCATTAGGCTCTACAGAATACGCCGTACCTTGATAGGTAATATTTGGCACAAACTTTCCTCGTAAAAATTAAAGACCGAGGACATCATCCTTGGTACTGCCAGCAATTGCCATCACTTCAGCAATCAAATCAGCAGGAACATTCAATTCTTCAAGCGTCGCTTGCAGATGACCTGCAACTGCATTGAAATGTGATTCATTCAAACCTTTTGCAACCAATGGCGCATGTGCTGTGCGCATATCTGTACCGGTATAATCATTTGGGCCACCGAACGCCATCGTCAGGAATGCTTTCTGTTTGGCATGCTGCGCTTCCATATCAGTTGTTTCAAAGAAATGACTGATACTGTCATCAGACAAAACCTTGCGGTAAAAAATATCGACCGCTGCATCAACGGCACCTTCTCCACCGATCTTTTCAAAAAGTGTACTCATACTTTGTATCCTTGTTTCTCAAATTTGTAACTTTTTAGACTATATACGTTTAAATATGTATTTTGAATACATATTTAATTGATGTAAGCTTAGAGCATCTGAAAAAAAATTCAATATGCCTTTATTAAATTATGCAATTAACTCGCCACACCGATTATTCTCTACGTGTACTGATGTACCTTGCTGCCAACCCCGAGCAGCTTGTTACAGTAGCTGCACTTGCGCAATTCTATGATATTTCACGTAACCATCTGGTCAAAGTTGTACAAGGGTTAGTTGAACATGATTTTGTCTACACAGTTCGAGGTAAACAAGGCGGCATGCAATTAGCTCAAGACAGTAACAAGATTTCTATTGGCAAGGTTATTCGATGCATGGAAAACCACTTCAATATTGTGGAATGTTTTGATACAGAACAAGATGGATGTACGCTCACTACAGTATGTAATTTGAAAAGCATACTTGCACGTGCAACCGAAGATTATTTAAAAAATCTGGATAAGATAAGCCTTGCCGACGTCAGTAAACCCAAATTACGCCAACTTATTGTCGAGCTGCGGGCTACTTAAGACTCTAGTACCTTTATATAAGATTGTTTTTCATAGATTATTTTAATAAACACACTTCCTGATTAAAAATATCTATTTTCCAGATATTAACCAGAGGTATAACCTGAGTTCAAGACAAGGTTATTTTATCGATTGTTATATGGAGGTATCGCTATGGCTATCGCAATGACACTACAGCAATATATGCAAGATCAAGACATTCCCTTTGATATCATCTCCCATGAAAAAACCCGTACTAGTTGCGAGACGGCCTCAGTTGCTCATGTTTCCGGAAATTGTTTAGCGAAGACGGTGATTCTCGAAGATGAGCTTGGCTATGTCATGGTCGTCGTACCGGCTTCACATCAAGTCAGCCTCAGTGCCGTAGACGATCAAATGCGACGGCGCCTCACCCTGGCTAGTGAAACTGAATTACCTCGCTTATTTAGCGACTGTGCATTGGGGGCAATTCCGCCTATTGGTGACGCCTATGGCATCGAAACCATGGTCGATGATAGCCTTGCCGAGCAAACTGATATCTATTTTGAAGGCGGCGATCACGAATTGCTCGTACATGTCAGTAACGAACAATTCGATGTCATGATGATCGATGCGATGCATGGGAATTTCAGCCATCACAGCTAATTAAGGCTAGTCTGGCATTTCCGTGACGACTGTTCATTGGTGTACAATGCGCACCAGTCAACTTGAGCGCATTATCATGAACAACAGCTTCTCCCAATCTCGCTATAATGATCGACAACTTGCCCTCTGGCTATTTGCCATTGCTGCACTGATTTTCATCATGGTCGTGCTTGGTGGCGTAACCCGCTTAACAGAATCTGGCCTATCAATGGTTAACTGGAAACCAGTCACGGGTATCTTGCCACCGATTGGCGAAACAGAATGGCTCGCTGAATTTGAACAATACAGAACCTCACCTGAATACCTGCATGAAAACAAAGGTATGTCCGTCGATGAGTTTAAATCAATCTTCTGGTTTGAATACAGTCACCGCCTACTCGGACGGATAATTGGACTGGCCTTTCTCATCCCATTTTTGATCTTTCTATGGCAAGGCAAAATTCGTCGCCCATTGATCCCGCGTTTTGTTATTTTATTTATTCTCGGTGGCTTACAGGGTGTACTTGGCTGGTACATGGTCAAAAGTGGTCTGGTCAATGTTCCTCAGGTAAGTCAGTACCGATTGACTGCACATCTTGTTGCAGCAATTACGTTATATGCCTTTATCCTCTGGACAGCGATGAGTTTATTGCGTAGCCAGCAATTGGTTGATTCACATCCATCTGTCACAGGACTGAGAACGCATGGCCGAATGACAACGGCAGTGATATCACTGATGATTATATCGGGTGGACTGGTTGCCGGTACTAAAGCAGGTTACGTTTTTAATACCTTTCCAATGATGGCTGGCCAATGGTTACCACCTGGCGGGTTAGCTCTCGAGCCTTGGTGGTTAAATTTATTTGAGAATTTAGCAACGGTACAATTTAGTCACCGCGTTCTGGCTATTGTGGTGACCATAACCGTGTTTACCTATGCACTACGTGGCTGGCGTAGCAAGGATATCAATGACACCACCTGCTTCACTTTTACTTTATTATTCATAATGCTGCTGATTCAAATTGCTTTAGGCATTACGACCTTACTTCATGTCGTACCAGTCACGCTTGGCGCCATGCATCAAGCAGGTGCGTTAATCTTGTTTACGCTAGCACTCATTCTAAATCACCGTTTAAAAATGCATTAAAGAATTAATTTGGGCACTAGCCTAAACGTTATCAGCATTAATATGTCGAGTGGCTGTACGTTATTCGAAGCGTACTAAATCTTTTTATACTGGCAGCGAAAGACACTAGCCTGTAGCGTGATCCACTGCCGTGAAATCGCTACGATAAATTCACTAATAGCCATAAAAAAACCCCGCATAGAGCGGGGCTTCTTTAAAGAATAAATAGAAAACTGAGTATCAAACGCGTGTTTTTCTTCTTGAAAAACCAAACATACCCAATATTGCTGAACCGAATAACCATGCCGCCGCTGGGACAGGTACAGCTGAAACCGTAGAATACTCAATATTATCGATCCCGAATGAATCACCTGGACTTGGCAGTAAATCTGCTACAAAACTGATCGATGAAAAAGAGGTATCCGATGTAAAACCTAAAAATCGAGTTATTGAATCAGGTGCCGCTGTTAACATCGGTACACCGATTACGCCATCAAGCCATATTGACGTTCTAAGCGTTGTCGTATCACCCGCGCTGACCTCATCATTAAAAGAGTTAAGGTCAAGACCAAAAGAAAAAATAGGCACCGCAAAGTTTAAAACCAGTTCACCAACACTTGGGCTAATTCCCACACTGGCGAAATTAGTACCATTAACACTGAAGTTACCTGTACCAGCTTGAATCTCACCGGTAGGAATACCGGGAAATAGGCCTTCCGTTCTTTCCAAAGTGAATCCGCCTAAATCCAATGGCATACCAATAAACGATGTGCCAACGGTTACTGAGTTAAAGTCTTCAGTTACCGCCGTTGTTCCCGTCGCTGCCCGGAAATCAAGTCTGTTATCGTATACATCAATCATAGCTGCGTTAGCGGTAGATGATACAAGTACCGCTACGGCTGCCGCTAATTTATAAAATTTCATTTCGATACTACCCTTAGGTGGACTTAATTATATAAACAACTTATTTTTCAGCCACTTATACATTGTGTATTACACACTATAATAACACATACCAACATCTGATCTATAGCCCGAACGGGCTATTCTGCTATGCACTATGAAGAAAACAGGCATATATAATAGCAAGTTATGGCAAATTGCTTTATCTGCAAACAAACATATCTGCTAAATCGGCTTCTGTAAGTAGGAGAAAACATACATTTTCTGTTTATTTCGGGTATTTAACACTGGTAATCAGGTAGTTCATTTTCCCCTTTGGGGTAACAACCTCAATAGCATCATCAAGGCTTTTACCGAGTAAGGCTTTTGCTACAGGTGAGTCCAGACTAATGTAATCATCTTGTTCATCAAATTCATCGGGACCAACAATGCGATAACGAACGGTTTCACCTTGTTCATCTTCAAGCTCTACCCAAGCGCCAAAAAAAACCTTATTTGGATCCGATGGCTCATTATCAACAATCTTCAATTCATCTAAACGTTTCTGTAAATAGCGAACTCGGTAATCAATACCGCCAAGTTGTTTCTTACGATAAATATATTCTGCATTTTCCGAACGATCACCTTCTGCTGCTGCAGCGGATAATGCCGCCACGACTTCGCGACGTTTAATCCATAGACCGTCAAGCTCATCACTCAGGCGTTGATAACCTTCTCCTGTAATATAAGGTGATTTTTTCGCTGCCGGTGGGCGGTAACGACCCATAATAATATCTCGTATAGTAAAACGATTATTGCATTAACATTCGTACGCCAAGCACGGCAAGTAACACCGCAAAGACTTTTTTCAATACCGTAATCGGCAAGCGATGTGCTAAACGTGCACCAAGCGGAGCAAACAACACACTTGTTAAAACAATCCCCATGAAGGCTGGCCAATATACATAGCCTAACGAGCCCGCGGGTAAATTTGCTTCATTCAAACCCGTTAAGGTGTATGCAACGGCTCCCGCCAAAGCAATCGGCAAACCACACGCCGCTGATGTCGCAACCGCCTTATGCATATTGGTGTTACACCAAACCAGAAAAGGCACCGTTAAAGTACCTCCACCAATGCCGACAATGGCGGATATTACACCAATACCTGATCCCGCACTCGTTGTGCCTAACCAACCAGGTAGCTGTAGATGTGGCGCCGGTTTTATATTCATTGCCATCTGTGCGGCAACCAATAACTCAAATACACCAAAAAAAGTGCGCAAAGCATTGGCATTCATTAAATCAGCAACCACGGCACCAATGAATGTGCCCAATAAAATGCCTGGCAGCAATCGCCAAAACACAGGCCAAAGCACCGCACCATGTTGATGATGCGCCCATGTTGATGAAACCGATGTCATCACAATGGATGCCAGCGAGGTTCCTACGGCAATATGCACAATGCTCTCAACGGGGAATTGATGACCAGCAAAAATGAATACCAGTACGGGGACAATAATCAGGCCACCACCTACACCTAATAATCCAGCAATGGTTCCAGCAAATGCGCCGAGCAAAAGGTAACTCGCCCATTCAACTATAACGGGGTCCATTACCATATTATTTGTATTAATTGGTAGGTAACAAAACCACCTGAAGCAAATGAGCCCATCACTGGAACGATCATTGGCACATGAAAACCCACATAGTCTTTCTTAATTAATTTTACTCGCCACAATGAAAGATTCATCAGGGTAAATATAATAAGTGTGACAAAGCTGGTCATTTTAGCCAATGTTAGCAGTGGTAAAGTAATTGCCATCAACAAAACCACTCCAACGACAACAATTGTCGCGTTAAGCGGCGTCCTGGTGGCAAGGTGAATATGTGAAAACCAAGTATGCAACCAGCCTTGCGAACTCATTCCATAAAGCACACGCGTAGCCATAATAATTTGTACCAGGATGCCATTCAGTACCGACAATAAACCGATAATAATAATGATCGTCGCTGGCTGACCGGTAAATTGAATATACATGTCTGCTAGCGGTGCCTCGCTATTCGCTAATTTATCCATTGGCAGACCAACAACGGCAGTCATCGCCACCAACACATAAAGAAATGTTGTAATAACAAGAGCCAATACTATCGCCGTCGGCAATGTACGGCTTGGATCTCTCACTTCCTCAGCGATATTAACCATATCTTCAAAACCGACAAAGGCATAGAAAGCGACAAAGGCGCCAAGTAACACACCCTGCCAAACAAACGTATCGGCACTGGGTAGCAAAGTCCCCACGTGTTGTGGCAGTTCGACCACCACCCCTCGTGCTACCCATAACACCATCACTAAGCCAACGATCGCTACCGCGCTGGATATTGCCACCACCACAACTGACTGAGTAATTCCCCAAGCCGCAAGCACACCCAGTCCGATAACCAGTACCGATATGGTTATCCAGGCTGGCAATTCAATAAAGCGATCGAGATATCCTACAAAACCATTTGCCAGTGTTGCCGTTGAAATAATTCCCACCAATACAATCAGTAAACCAACGGTCCGCGATAGCAATGGCCAATTAAATGCCCGCTGCACATAAACAGCTTCACCAGCGCTACGCGGATAACGCGCAACCAGCTCGGCATAACTAAAGGCCGTAAATGCGGCTAATAACGCTGCGATAAGAAAGGAAGCCGGTGCAAATTGGCCTGCTTCACTAGCCACTTTCCCGACAAGTACGTAAATACCTGCACCGATAATGGTCCCAAGACCATAGAAGGTCACCATTAATAGTGACACGCTTCGTTTTAACTTTACTGTCTCATTCATAATGCTCAGGCTAATTCAGACAGTGAGTTCAACGCAAGTCGCTTAATATGATTACAGCCATTACCTGTGTTTGGGTTTATAATGCCCGGGTGGGAAAACAATCTCGGCATATATTATGGATAATCGCTTTGCTGCTTAGCTTGGCATGGCTAATGCTGCCTCTAGCTCAAGCAGCGAATAGTCGCCTTGAGTCTCAACGTGAGACATACAAAAAAGCACATTCAGCCATTCGCCAAGGTGCGATTAGCCATTACCGCAAACTACGTAAGCAACTCGATGACTATCCATTAAAAGGTTATCTCGATTACGAATATCTGAAACGTCAGCTATACAAGCCTCGCGTAAAAGATTATCAGGAATTCTTTGACACCCACCAAGACTCTCCCATTGCCAATCGACTAAGAGGAAAATGGCTAAAAATATTAGCTCGGCAAGGGCGCTGGAAACTTTTTCTCGAGCATTACAAAGAATCAAAAAGCACCAAACTTGCCTGTTCACGAGCATTAGCTCTACAGAATGTCGGTGACCCAAAGCAAGCCCGGTTGGCGACTGAAAAACTCTGGTTAACGGGAAAATCTCAGCCACGTAATTGTGATCTTGTTTTTAAAAACTGGCGTGCCCACGGACAAGCAACACCCGATTTGATCTGGCAACGTATTCGGCTTGCCATGCATAAGCGCAAACCCAACCTCGCGAAATATCTTGCCAAGTTTCTTGGCCCTTCTGAACGAAAATGGGTAGAACGCTGGCGTAAAATGTATCGTCAACCTGCGCGTATGTTAGAACATAAACATTACCGGGCAGATACACCGCTAGTTCGAGAAATCGTTTTGCATGGTGTAGAAAGACTTGCTCGCATTAATGCAAATGAAGCGGCTAAACGCTGGCAAACCATCCAAACACGCTATCAATTTAATACCGAAGAAAAAGGCAAAGTCCAACGACGTATTGCTTTATCTGCTGCAACACAAAGACTTCCCGAAGCATATTCATTTATGAAAAAGGTTGATGCCCGCTGGGTCGATAAACCTATTCAGGATTGGCGCATCCGCAGTGCATTACAAGGCAATGACTGGACTGCCGTACTGCAATCGATTGATTCATTACCAGAACAAACACAACAAGAAGATAACTGGCAATATTGGCGAGCGCGCGCTTTACACGAATTAGGCTTCAAAAAAGAGTCCATTACTATTTACAGCCAACTCTCAAAATCATTCAGTTACCCTGGTTTGTTGGCGGCGGATAAGCTTGGTGTAAAATATGCGCTTAATGGCACACCACTATTATCCAGCAAAGAAGAAATCGCCAACCTACGTATAATACCTGGCATTGCCCGCGCCGAAGAACTTTATAAACTCGGTATGACGATTGATGCACGTCGTGAATGGCAATTTGCTATCGCAAAGATGTCACCAAGAAAATTACAATTGTCTGCCATCCTTGCAAACCAATTAGGCTGGCATGATCGCGCTGTACTAACGATTGGCAAAACCAGAACACTCGATGATTTAAAATTACGTTACCCCATTGTTTTTAAGAAACAAGTATTACGCCATTCGCAACGCAATAAAATTCAAGCCGCCTGGGTTTATGGCGTATTGCGACAAGAAAGCGCCTACATGACTGATGCCCGATCACATGCTGGCGCACTTGGCCTAATGCAGTTAATGCCACGCACCGCACGTAGTGAAGCACGTCGACTTAAACTACCGCTGCGAAATAAACATGCAATACTAAATGTCGATAAAAATATTCGTCTTGGTACTGCTCACCTGAAACGTGTTCTTGATATCAACAAAGGCCATCATGTATTAGCCACTGCGTCATATAATGCTGGCGCGCAAAGAGTAAAAAGCTGGTTGCCGAAATCAGAAGGTATCCCCGCCGACATTTGGGTTGAAACCATTCCGTTTAAAGAAACTCGGAAATATGTAAAACGCGTTATGTCTACAATGGCTGTATTTGAACATCACTTGGACCAAAAAATTACTCAATTGGCGTTTCGTATGCCTAGCGTCACACCGCGCGATTAATTTCTAAATAGTGTAAAACCACACTATCAAAGGTATATCCAGAAGAGGAAAGCCCTACTGTTTTACAGCTAAAGTTATTGGCCTGTGAGTCGATAGTGAGCTATATATCCATAAATACACTACACAGCTGATGACAAAAAATACCATACTTATTGTCGAAGATAATGACGCCATTCGTCAATTCATTACTCATCGCGTCTCAAGCGAGCTGTCAATGGACACGCTCGAAGCCTCGTCAATGTCAGAGGCCAACGATATTATTGCCCAACAAAAAGACAATATATTTCTTGCCGTCCTGGATTTAAATCTCCCTGATGCTGCAAATGGCGAAATTGTTGATGCCGTATTAGCAGAGAGTATTCCTGTCATCGTCTTAACTGGCTCTATAAAAGAGTCTACGCAAAACATGATGGTATCAAAGCCTATTATTGATTACGTCGTTAAAAAAAACATGAGTGAAATGTCTTACTTAGTCACTTTAATTGATCGCGTAAGAGGAAACCCATCGACCAAAATCCTTATTGTCGATGATGACGATTCGACACGTGAGTATTTACGCCTCATTCTCAGCATACAACACTTTGACATATACACTGCCAACAACGGAAAACATGGTCTCGAAATTCTTAAAAAGAATCCCGATATAAAACTGATTATTACAGATTATATTATGCCCAACATGAATGGCGAAGAATTTATTTTAAATGTTAGAGAATCCTTCTCGCGTGAACAATTATCAATTATTGCAATATCATCAGAATCAGATTCAAGGTTATCCGCTAAATTGTTAAAAAGCGGTGCTAATGATTTTCTTACACGGCCATTTCTTAGAGAAGAATTTTTCTGCCGAGTTGGCAACAATATTGATGCAATTAGAAATTTCGAATATATAAAAAATACCGCCATACGTGACCACCTAACAGGCATGTATAACAGAAAATATTTATTTGAGGCTGGCACCAATATTTATGAAAATGCTAAACGCAAAAATCTAACTATTGCTGTCGCTATGATTGATATTGATTATTTCAAAAAAATCAATGATACGTGGGGACACAATATTGGCGACAAGGCACTCAAACACGTTTCCGATATTTTAGCTGAACATGTGCGGTCTTCAGATGTGCTGGCTCGTTTCGGCGGAGAAGAATTCTGCGTTGTTGCAACAAATATTGACGCGCCCATTGCTGATGTCGTGTTTAATCGAATACGTAATAAAATTGAAATTAATCCTTTAATTATCGAGGATGACGTAATTGACATTACGGCAAGTATTGGTGTCACGTTATCCTTACACGAAGACTTTGAATCAATGATAACGGGTGCTGATCAAAATTTATATCGCGCGAAAGAAACAGGGCGCAACCGAGTTATTGTCACTTAAGTAAACTTTCAAAAAACACTCTACGCTCACCTTCCGGCATCTCCGATACTTTTTCTGCTTCTTTGTAGAACACTTCGAGAACATTGTCGCATTGTTGTAATAAAGTAGAAAAAGTATCTACATATCCATGGTACGTTCCTATCGGCGCTAGGCGTGCATTATTAAGTGGCTTATTAAACCAATGATCATAGCCTTCATAACCAGCCCATTGTTCTTTTAATGAGAAATATTCTCTTCGCAACCTAGCTAATAGGTGTTTTTTCTGAGAACGCTTTTCATCATCATACTGCGATGATTTATACACTGTATTCAGTTTATCTCTATATGTAAGAAGCAGTGATATAAATTGCTCTTCACGTTGTTGATCGGTTTTATAGTCAATGTAATATTGTGGTCGTTTTTCATGCCCAAGCCAACGTCGCACCCCTTCGTTCTGCACTGCTACTGCAAAGGATTCATTTAACTCACTATCATTTTTAAAATAGACCTGTTCATGTGCTAATTCATGAAAAAGAATTCCAGCTAAAGTTAAATCATCGTAACGTAGCATTGGATTATAAATAGGATCAGCAAAAAAACCCCGTGTTGAATAGGCTGGGGAGGGTGCAATATGCACATCCCAACCTTCTTGTTCGAGTTCATTGGCTATTGATTCCGCATAAGCCTTCTCAAAATACGATCGATAATTTAAACAACCAAAAAAGGGATAACACCATTGTTTGGCTGCTAATGACAATTCAGGCGTCGCAAATACATTCCATAATACGTAGTCACGCTCTACATCACTGTAACTCCGAAAACTATCTGAATCAGGTAAAGATAAATCACTAATTGCAAATGCATGCATACGTTCAACAGATTTTAATTTTTTAACTACAACTGGTTTGGTATCAGGATCTTCAATGACTTCTGAAATTGAACGACGCTTTGACATGACCTCTAACTGACCAGAAATAGCATGGCCATAGTATTGCAGCTCCGCGCAACCGCTGAAAAACACTGCCATTAGTAGGATAGAGATTAAACGCATAGTCTTTTATACCATAAAAATAAAAAACTAATTCATAGACAGGATTTACAAGATTGACATGATTTTTAACTGTAATGTTTTATATCCTGTTAATCATGTAAATCCTGTCCAAAAAAAAGACCCGCCGAAGCGGGTCTCTTAAAACTAATGACTATCTTAGTTTTATAGACTTTGGTAATAATCAATCAAAATCTTAGCCACTTCAGGACGTGAGAATTCTTTAGGTGGCGCTTCGCCGTTACCCAACATCTCACGAACCTTGGTACCAGACAACAATACGAAATCTTCTTTCGCATGATCATCCACTTCACGCATCATGACCACTTTATTCAGCTTCTTAGACCAAGCAGTGTGATCAGCCATGAACATTTCAATGTCCATTGCGCCAGCAGGGACTTCGTCATCAAAGATAGTCTGTGCATCAAACGCACCGTAGTAATCTCCAACACCGGCATGGTCTCGACCAATGATGAAATGTGTTGCCCCCATGTTTTGACGGAAGTAAGCATGTAAAACCGCTTCACGTGGACCGGCATAAAGCATATCGAAACCGTAGCCTGTTACTTCTGCGCTGTTTGCTGGGAAGTAAACTTCAACCATCTTACGAATCGCTGCATCACGTACGTCAGCAGGAATATCACCTGGCTTCAACTTACCGAGCAACATGTGAATAACCAAACCATCACAACCCAAACGGTCCATTGCCATGTGACACAATTCTTCGTGCGCTAAATGCATTGGGTTACGCGTTTGGAAAGCAACTACTTTTTCCCAACCGTTCTTGGCAATCATGTCGCGGATTTCTACCGCTGTTTTGAAAGTGCCATCAAAATCAGCTGAGAAGTAACTGTAGTTTAATACTTGAATTGGACCAGAAATCGCAAAACGACCTGTTGAATTAAATGCAGCAACACCTGGGTGTTCCATATCATCAGTACGGTAAACCTTGTCAGTCATTGTCGCCATTTGTGCATCAGACACTTCTTCAATGGCTTCAACTGTTTGGATCGCAATGACAGGATTACCGTCAACGTTAGGGTCACGTAGGGCAATACGTGCAGCGCCTTGAATTGCTGATGCATCTTCAACCAAGTTCATTACTGGCACTGGGAAGAACTTACCGTCGGTAGTCTTCATGTTTTCGGCACAACCCATGGCATCGGCCACGTTCATGTAACCAGTTAATGGCGTGAAGTATCCACCACCCATCATCACGGCATTACCAGCCGCAGCAGAACTAATAATTACTGAAGGTAGGCCTTCAGCTTCTTTGCTCAATGCATCACGTTCAGCTGCATCAGCAACATACAATGGCATAAGCGCATCGGCACCAATTGGTTTGATCATGGGTCTTCTCCGTCTCTATATCTATTAAATTCAGTTTGCGGCGGCAAAGATCTCGCCATTTCTCGCATAGGGATGCCGTTGTACATCAAGATCGGCTCTAGTTTCAAACAAAATTACACTAATAGATACCATGACGGGGCTTATAAGCCCTGTATCTCCCTGATACTACAGGCTCATGCTATGATCTCGGCATGAAAACCTATTTAGTGGGCGGCGCGGTCCGTGACAAATTACTCGGTCTTGAGCCGAAAGAGCACGATTGGGTCGTGGTTGGCTCGAGCCCAGAGGAAATGCTCAAATTGGGCTATATGCAGGTTGGTAAGGACTTCCCTGTGTTCCTCCATCCCAAGACCAAAGAAGAATACGCATTGGCCCGCACCGAGCGTAAAACTGCCCCCGGTTATGCCGGTTTCAGCTTTCATGCTGCCCCCGACGTGACGCTCGAAGACGATTTACTGCGCCGTGATCTAACGATTAATGCCATTGCCGAGGATGATGACGGCTCACTTATCGATCCATTCAATGGCCAGCAAGACATTATAGATGGCATGCTACGCCATGTTTCTCCTGCCTTTGCCGAGGATCCTGTCCGCATCTTACGCATTGCTCGTTTCGCCGCGCGCTTTGCTCGCTTCGGATTCAAGCTTGCCCACGGCACCAACAAACTCATGCGCGACATGGTGGCCAATGGCGAAGTCGATGCCTTAGTTGCCGAACGTGTTTGGAAAGAACTCGCAACAACGTTAACCACCGCAAGCCCACAAGCTTTCTTTAAAGCCCTGCGTGGCTGTGGTGCATTGGAAAAATTGTTTCCGGAGATTGATGCATTATATGGAGTGCCACAACCCGAACAGCATCACCCCGAGATTGATACCGGCGTACACGTCATGATGGTACTCGAGCAATCGGCCTTGCTTAGTGATGACCCACGGGTACGCTTTGCCGCACTGACTCATGACTTAGGTAAAGGCACAACGCCCGAAGCAGAATGGCCTCGACATATCGGCCATGAGAAACGCAGTGTAAAATTGGTTGAAAAACTTTGCGACCGTTTAAAGATTCCTAACGACTTTCGCGCCCTCGCCAAGATTACAGCGGAATATCACACTCACTGTCACCGTGCTGCTGAATTAAAAGCTGCAACGATGCTAAAGGTAATAGAAGCTTGCGATGCTTTTCGTAAACCAGAACAGTTTGAAAATTATTTATTAGCCTGTACCGCAGATATCCGTGGTCGTCCCGGTTATGAAGATGATAGTTACCCTCAAGCTGACTTATTTCGTCGTGCTTATGCCGTTGCCAATGCAGTTTCTAGCAAAGAAATTATTGAAGCTGGATTTGAAGGTGCTGCAATCAAAGAAGAAATTCAAAAAAACCGTGTTGAAGCAATTAAAAATGAACTTAAAAAATCCTAAAAAAAACTAAGTTCGTGTCGCAATAATTTCATCACGCTGATTCTGACCGCGAGAAAAATAATGTAAACAATCAGCACAGAGGCAATCGCTGTACTGGTTTGCAATAAGTGCGCGTTGCTTTTCTGTTAATGAAACACCTGTACATTGGCATTGCAAAACATTATTCGTTTTGCATTCAAAATCATTTTTACAACGTGGACATTGTTTAATTTCATGACGACACATACCGCAAGGATAGCAGAGCCACCACCATGACTCATACGCTTATTTTAAGCCTTGATATAGTGCCAATCTTGTTGCATACGTTGAATAATTTGCTTAAGTGCGGAGGGTGCAATGCCAACTTCAGGTAACAACTCAACATCTACGCCCTTTTCTTGTAAACGCTTAATCGCTTTAGCGCAAGCCAAAAAAGTCACATTGTCATACTTTTCAGTTAACCTTCTAATACGCGGCTGAAAAGAAGATACACCTTCACGCATCAGTGTAAGCCCGCCATCATTTGCGACAATCTCAAGTTGGAAATCTTTTCCTTCTGCTTTATAACCTGCAAGCATTTGCTCAGCTCGATCCAGTGTTGCATTTATTTTATCTGAATTTGCCGACGTTAAGTGCAAAATAACATTTGTCATTTTCGCTTGCGTACTTACATCAGATAAATTTGCTAACTGTCTTTCACTCGATATGCCTTGATGTCCAAACCAACCCAAGACCACACCAAAACACAACACCATGCACGCCGCCATCGCCCAACGCGTATAGGGCTTACCCACAGCAGCACCATATTGATCTGCGCTTCCACGACGTGATGGTTTCTCATAGGCATGCTGAACCATATCGCGCAACAAACGTAGCTCATTCATACGTTGGCTTACATCACTGTCAGCATTGATCGCGGCTAAAACCCGATCACGTTCATTAGCATCGAGTTGTTCATCAAGAAAAGCGTTTAGCTCTTCATCTGAAATAAAATGTTTATTTTGCTTCAAAGTCTATGACTCCTTAGTTTTACTACGTCAGCACCACCTTCCTGTGATACGCCTTGTTCCAGTAAGATCTCTTTTAAATGACGTCGAGCTCGACATAATCGGCTCATTACGGTGCCCGCGGGTATTTCTAATATCTCCGCCACCTCGGCGTAACTACAACGCTCCAAATCAACCAAGGTTAATACCTCACGCTGCCCAATCGGTAAACATTGCATAGCATGGCGTACTTGTTGAATCGTTTCATAACGTGAATTAACTGATTCCGGTGTATGTTCATCAGAGAACGTACTTTCATCGTATTCAATCGTTTCTTTCTTACAACGCAAATAATCATGCCAAGTATTCTTGAGGATTCGGAACAACCACGGCCCAAGTGACTCTACGTCTCTGAGTTGCTTACGTTGTCGCAAGGCCTTGGCACAGGTTTCCTGCACAAGATCATCGGCTATATCTGAACTATGGCTCCAGGCAAAGGCGATTCGATATAAGCGTTCTCGATTTTTCGCAAGCGCTTGCTCAAATTCACGACTTTTACATAGCGCATAAAATAGACTCATGATGATTTCCACAGTTCTTAGTAGATATAGACGAGTACCATAAAGAATTATTCCATTGCTTGGCTATTTTTTATATTTATGGTGGTCATAGAATATACAAATGGGTGAAATGGAATAAATAACGGATCTACTTCGTCTATTCTGGTGTTAGTGCTATTTACCCTGCAAAGATAGGGCTTGTTCTATGTAGAACTGTCAGTTAATAATGATTACTGATAATAAAAATTATATTTATTACACCACCCGATTTGGAGAAACACATGTTCACATCTACAACCATTAAGCGTGGCGCTGTTGCGGCTGCGTGTGCAACTGGAATGTTGCTCAGTGGTACGGCCAGTGCCGCTAACTGGCTTATGCTACAAGGTACGGAAGGCAAGAAAGCACCGGACCACAGACTATTTGCTTTTATTCAGCCTGCTTATTCAGATAATCCAGGCGCAAAAAAACTTAAAGGTCTTATTGGTGCCGGTGGTGCTGCTAATGGTTCTTTCGCTGTACCTAACACAGTGACACCTGACTTTGATGAAACATCATCTGTATACCTGCGTCGTGCGCGCCTCGGTATGCGTGGTCGTTTTTCTGGTCCATTGAAAAACAGCTTCACTTCTAAAATTAACTACTTCGGTCTACTAGCACTTGATGATGGTCTGTTTAATCAGAACCAATTTTCAACAGATCGTCGCCCGGTTTCGCTGGATCACGCCAGTCTGACTTTTAACCATATTCCTGGTGCCCGTATCCGGGTTGGTTTGTTCAAAAACCCAAGCTCAGAAGAAGTCTTTCAGGCAATTAACACCATCGATTTCATTGAATTCACAAGCTTTGGTGCAACCCAGGTTCTTGAAAACTTCTACGCTGGTAGCACAACACTTGTTGGTAATAATCCAGGAGACCCCACTACTAATATCGGAACACGCCAGCGCGAAGCCTACGGCTTCAGTGCCGCACGTGACTGGGGTGTCCAGGTCTTTGATAGCTTTAAAGTCGCTAACAAATCATGGGACTTAAGCTATGCCGTTAAAATTGGTCGTGGTGAATCTATCAGCCGTGGCAGTGATAGCGATAACAACGAAGAACTTTACCTCTACGCCTCGGCAGAACAGAACCTGAAAGGTGGTCGTGGTCCCCGTAAGAATGGTATTAAGTACTACGGTTGGTACCAGGATGGTGAACGTTCTTTCTACACTGATACGACAGGTCAAGAGTTTGACCGTACCCGTTACGGTATCGGTGTAAAGGGCCTGGGTAAATTCTTTGGTTCTAAGTACAAGCAACGTTTTGCTGCAGAACTTGGCTATGCCAAGGGCATGATCTTCCTCGGCCCTGTTGCTGGTGTTGCCGGTCAAACAGGTAATGGTTACGTTGGCACTGTTCAAGTAGCTGCCGATGACGCTAATAAATCACGTGCCTTACAACTTGAGTACGGTTTCTATCTGAATAAAAACTGGCAGTTTGATATCCGTTGGGCTCGTGAACAACGTTTATATGAAGTTGCAGCGGGTGTTGACCCAGGTAACGAACGTGAAGTAACAGAAACAACGTTGGGCGTAACTTATCACTTCACCAAGAAGGCACGTTTAACTGCTAACTACGGCTTCCGTAATGTTGATCAACCAAATCAATACTCTGCTGCTTTTAATGGCGGCAATGGTGGTGCAACCACTGGTGCCAACACTAACGTTGGTATTGTTACTGACTCTATCGGTGACCGTCTCGGCCTACAGTTAACATACATCTTCTAATATGTAGTTTAATGTAGTGTTATTAAAAAGCCCCGCAGTGCGGGGCTTTTTTTTCGCTCCGACTTGGGACAAGTGGAGTGCGCATAATGATGCCGTGTGGCATCTTTGCGCCAGTGGACCCTCTGAACTCGCAATGAACACGCCGTATTCAGTGAGTTACTAACCCAGCGAAGATAAAGAGAACCTAACCCTCATCCGCATCAGTACCAATACCATCTTCCGTACCACTAATGAGATTCTGAATATTCGACCGATGTCGCCATGTCAGCATCACCGTAATAACACTTGTAATAATCACCCATTCCATATTCTTTGTTAGGTACCAGATAATCACCGGCGCAAAGGCCGAAGCAATCAATGCAGCAAGCGATGAAATTTTAAATACCTTGGCAACAATCAGCCAACAGAAGATAACCGCCAAGCCCATTTTCCAATCCAACGCGAGGTAAACTCCGAAAGCCGTCGCAACACCTTTGCCTCCTTTGAAACTGAAAAAGACCGGGTAAAGGTGGCCAATGAAGGCAGCAAAACCAACCAGCCCGAGGGTTAAGTCGCTGGCGTTAAGCAGTTGTGCAGCAACAACCGGTATAACTCCTTTAATCATATCGCCAAGTAGTGCAATCGCCGCCGCCTTTTTACCGCCAAAACGCAGCACATTAGTCGCACCGGGGTTATTTGAACCGAGTGTTCGAGGATCAGGCAAACCCATTAATTTACAAACAATAATGGCGCTGGAAAGAGAACCGAGCAGGTAGCCGGCTATAATAAGGCTGATATCGAGTATTTGCATGCCGCTATTGGAAACGTTGTTGGCAGGAAAGGCAAGCCCGAGTAACGCCAAATGTGCTACAGTGCGCGCAGATAAATGAAAATAGAATCTAGTATGGATATTATATTTCTCAAAAATTTAGAAATCGAAACCGTCATTGGTATTTACGACTGGGAGCGCAAGATCAAGCAAACCGTTGTGCTCGATCTGGAAATGGCCACTGATATTTCTAAAGCGGCCGCAAGTGATCATATTGATGACACGCTTGATTATAAGGCGGTTGCTAAACGCCTTATTCAATTTGTCGGTGAAGCTAAATTTGAATTAGTGGAAACCTTGACTGAAAAAGTGGCTGAAATTATTTTGCATGAGTTTAGTGTTCCGTGGGTTCGGATTGTACTGAACAAGCAAGGCGCAATACGCGGCGCCCAAGGCGTTGGTATTATTATCGAACGCGGTAAGAAAGATTAATATGGCAAAAGTCTTTCTCAGTCTCGGTAGTAATATTGAAGCGGAAACAAATATCCGCTCAGCATTACACATTTTAAAAGAACTTTATCCTGATATGCGGGTTTCATGTATATACGAAAGTGAAGCTGTTGGTTTTCAAGGTGATAATTTTCTCAATCTTGTGGTTGCCTTTGATACTGATTTAAGTGTGCAAGGCCTTCACGAAGAACTCAATGAACTTGAAGAAATGCATGGCCGTTTACGTGGTCAGGAAAGCTTCATGGCACGTACACTGGATATCGATTTACTGCTTTATGACGATCTTATTCTTGAAGAAGAAGGCTTGCATATACCGCGCCGTGAAATCGAAGAATACGCTTTTGTTTTATTGCCCTTAACAGAATTGGCACCCGATCTGGCTTATCCTCTCACCGGTGAAACCTATAGTAAAATGTGGGAACGCTTTGATAAAGGTGATCAGGAATTATGGGCAGTAGATTTCGAATTATGATTTGGTGTTGGTTCTGTCGCCAGTAATTACCTGTTGCTTCAGCAATCTCCTTACAGTCGATTGAAATTCAGCACCATCTAATTACTGACACCAGAACTTGAATGTCTATTACGCAGGTATCTCAGCTTCTTATGCTAATTAGATAACGTCCGCCCACCATCGACATTCAATATCTGCCCCGTCATGTAATTCGCATCTTTAATCAAGAATCTTACTGCGGTGGCAATATCTTCTGGTGACCCTTGTCTCTTTAACACGGTACCTGAAACAATCCGCTTCTTTGTGACATCATCAATATCATTCTCTGGCCAAAGTATCGCGCCGGGAGCAACCGCATTCACCCGCACCTCTGGGCCCAGTTCTCTAGCCAATGATTTTGTCATCATCACCAGACCCGCCTTGGCAATACAGTAAACGGTATGGTTTTTCAGGGGACGGTCGGCGTGAATATCAACAATATTCACAATACTACCATTTTGCCGCTTTAGATAAGGTGCCGCAGCCTGAGATAAAAATAAGGGTGCCTTAAGATTACTACCAATAAGATCATCCCAGACATTTTGGTCAATATCACCAATCGAGGTTGGATAAAAACTCGAGGCATTATTAACAATGGCATCAATCTGCCCCCAGCCCTTCACCGCTTCGCGTACCATTTCACTGATTTTCGCAGTTTCTGATAGATCCGCTTGAATAAGTATCACCGATTCTTCGCGCTGTTCGTTGAGTTCCTGTTGAATCTTTTGCGCTGCATCACGAGAACTGCGGTAATGCAGAATGATGTTCATCCCTTCAGCATGCAATGTACGAACAATCGCTGCGCCAATACGATGAGAAGCCCCTGTAACAAGAGCAACCTTACCTGATAATGAAATTGATTCTTCTGCCACGTTATTTCCTGTTGATAACTGGTACGATCATGTTTTCCACTGTAACCTAATGCTATTACTATGCATATAAGTTAGTCACCATGTCCTTACCTAAACCCGATACTGCTGCGAGCGAACATAGCGCCACACTCGTTAAAAAAATCCATGCTGCGATTGCAGATTCGGGCGGCGCGATTAATTTTGCTGACTTTATGCAGCAAGCTCTCTACACACCAGGTTATGGTTATTATAGTGGCGGTTTGCCAAAATTTGGTAGTGCCGGTGATTTTACTACTGCACCTGAAATTTCCCCGTTATTCTCACAGTGTGTCGCAAGTCAGTGCGCACAGGTGATTAATGAACTTGGACATGCGGACATTCTCGAAGTAGGCGCAGGCTCAGGGGTTATGGCCGCAACCATCTTGCTTGAACTAGCGCAATTAGCGTCTTTACCTGATCGTTATTATATTCTTGAATTGAGTGCCGAATTGCGCCAGCGACAAACTGCAACAATTAAATTACATTGCCCACAATTGCTTGAGCGAGTGCAATGGCTTGAAGCTCTACCTTTGTCGGGTTTCAAAGGTGTCGTACTCGCCAATGAATTAATCGATGCCATGCCAGTACAGCGTTTTATAATTCAAGACGACAAGGTATGCGAGCAAGTTGTTATAAGTAAAAATGATGAATTATGTTTGGCCGTACGCCCCGCAAATGAAGAACTTGTTTTTGCAGTTCACAAAATTGAAATTGAATTAGGTGAGAAATTCCCCGAAGGCTATGGATCGGAAATTAATAGTGCAGGTGATGCCTGGTTACTGAGTATTTCTGATCTGTTGGAAGCGGGCTTAGTGTTATTGATTGATTATGGTTATCCGCGTCGCGAGTTTTATCACCAGCAACGCAACACGGGAACATTAATGTGTCATTATCAACATCGTGCTCATCCTGATGCGATGATATTAATTGGTTTACAAGATATTACTGCGCATGTTGATTTTACTGCGCTAGCGGAAGTTGCGATAAATAACGATTTTTCTGTTTCAGGCTTCACAACTCAGGCTCATTTTTTGTTATCGCTAGGTATCGAGCAACGCGTAGCAAAATTTTCTGATGAAAAAGATAAAATGAAAGCCGCACAACAAATTAAACAACTTGTCTTGCCTTCAGAGATGGGTGAGTTATTTAAAGTTATTGCTTTCACGCGCGGCATTGAAGAACCGCTACAAGGTTTTTCATTCCAAGACCAACGCAGTCGATTATAAAAAGGACTTATGAATGCCAATTGAGCAAACAATCTTTTTAGCGTTAATTCAAGGTCTGACTGAGTTCTTGCCCATTTCAAGTTCAGCACATTTAATCTTGTTACCCTTATTAAATACCTGGCAAGATCAAGGTTTGGCTTTTGATGTCGCCGTTCACGTTGGTAGTTTAACTGCTGTGGTTTGGTATTTCCGTCATGAATTAATAACCATGACTAAAGACTGGCGCTGTTCACTTGTACAACGTAAGACTGTAGGTGAAAGCAGACTTGCCTGGGCCGTTTTACTTGGCACGATCCCGGTTGGCTTAGCCGGTTTGTTATTACATGATTTTATTTCAACCGCTCTTCGTTCTCCTTTAGTTATCGCTGCCGCGACGATAGGCTTTGGTGTGCTCTTAGGTTGGGCTGATTGGCAGGCAAAGCAAAATCGCGATGAACATTCGCTGAGTTGGGGTGATGTCGCCTTTGTTGGTATTGCACAAGCGATTGCACTTATCCCGGGAACATCACGTTCAGGGATCACCATGACCGCCGGCTTAATGTTGGGATTGGAACGTGCAGCGGCTGCAAGATTTTCTTTCTTGCTTTCAATCCCCGTGATTGTTTTATCCGGTGGACTAGAGACGTTTAAATTAATTCGTGCTGAAGCTGCCGTCGATTGGACAGGTTTGATTATATCCGCCGCGCTTTCTGCGCTTGCTGCTTATACTTGCATTCATTTGTTCTTGAAATTTATTAGTCGTATGGGCATGTGGCCATTTGTTGTCTATCGCTTGCTATTAGGCGCTGGTCTGTTTTACATATTTCTCTAAGCACACGACATTCATATGAAAGATTTGCGATTCATAAAGCTATGGCATTTTATTGGTATTGGGATAATTGTATTTATTTTCTATATGACACTCACACCACACCCTGTACAGCTATCAGGAAGCGGGACAGATAAGTTTTTTCACTTCATTGGCTACTTCGGGCTAATGGCCTGGTATGCACAATTATTAAAACGTCGCATGCTTGCCGCGCTACTTTTTATCGCAATGGGTATTGGTCTTGAGTCTGCACAATTATTAGTCAGTGCGCGCAGCTTTGAATGGGCCGATATGTTAGCCAATGTTTCAGGTGTTGTGATTGCGGCGATTTTATTTCGCGGTATCTTGAAACAGTTGTTATATTTCTTTGAAACACGAATTCTAAAGTTAACTTAACGGTACTATTCCCCGCACACAAACTCTATGGTGCAACCAGCTCTTCTAACGACCAACGTGGCATGGCTTTAAAGCCTTCGCCTCCACGTTCACCTGCCTGCAAACGCAGGTGACCAGCAAAGGCGATCATCGCACCATTATCCGTACAAAATTCCATGCGCGGATAAAATACTTCGGCTTGTTCTTTTTTTGCCATAACTTGCATGCGTGCACGCAGTGCTTTATTTGCACTCACCCCACCGGCAAGCACGAGTCGATTCACGCCAGTTTGTTGTATCGCACGCCGGCACTTGATCGCCAAGGTTTCGAGTACTGCATCCTGAAAGGCTCGAGAAATATCCGCCTTGTTCTGCTCACTATCACCCAGTTCTTGCCACGTGTTCAATGCAAAGGTCTTTAGGCCACTGAAACTAAATTCGAGACCCGGGCGATTCACCATCGGTCGCGGGAAGGTCAGTCGTTCCGGATCACCCTGCTCGGCTAATTTTTCGATCGCGGGGCCACCCGGATAACCGAGATCCAGTAATTTCGCGGTTTTATCAAATGCCTCGCCCACTGCATCATCCAGCGTATCGCCAAGAATTTCGTATTGCCCCACACCAGCGACCTTTACCAGCATGGTATGTCCACCAGAGACGAGCAGAGCGATGAAAGGGAACTCCGGAGGGCTCTCTTCCAGCATTGGAGCCAATAGATGACCTTCCATATGGTGCACGCCCACATGTGGCACACCCAGCGCCCAAGCCAAGCTCCGGCCCACCGCCGCACCAACCAACAAGGCGCCAACCAAGCCCGGCCCTTCGGTATAGGCCACGCCATCAATCTGCTCTCGCGTCGTTTTGGCTTGAGTTAGTACCTCATCTAATAAAGGCAGAATCTTGCGCACATGGTCACGGGAAGCCAACTCTGGCACTACCCCACCATATTCGGCATGCAGCTCAACCTGGCTATAAAGGGCATGCGCCAGCAGGCCTTGTTCACTGTCATAAACAGCAACGCCGGTCTCGTCACATGAGGTCTCAATGCCAATAATTCGCATAAAATCGCCTGAATTTAGCTCAAATACTTGTATGCGCGGCATTCTAGCAGATAGATCACCGAAAACAGCTAGATTATTACCCAGATCCTTTGCATTTTTGGCTAGATATCATTAAGATTGCGCCCCCTTGCAAGGATTGGGGCCAAATGTCCCAAGACTATTAATTTTTTATTACATATGAACAGGTTATTTTAAATGCCATCAGTAAAAGTTAGAGACAACGAACCATTTGACGTAGCACTACGTCGCTTCAAGCGTTCTTGTGAAAAAGCCGGTGTACTTTCAGAAATCCGCCGTCGTGAATTCTACGAAAAACCTACTTCAGTTCGTAAGCGTAAAGCTGCTGCTGCTGTAAAGCGTCATGCTAAAAAAGTTTCTCGTCAGATCCAACATCGCGTTCGCCTTTACTAAGAATTTCTTTAATAACTGTACCGATTTCTTGTCGGTTCAGCGTCTAGGAAATAAAACGTGAGCGATCTCAAGAACACGATTACCGAGGCCATGAAAACGGCCATGCGCGAAAAAGACAAAGCGCGTTTGGGTGTTATTCGCCTAATGACCTCGGCCATGAAGCAAATCGAAGTCGATGAACGTATCGAACTTGATGATGCCCGTGTTCTCACCATCCTAGATAAAATGCTCAAGCAACGCCGTGAGAGCATTAAACAATACGAAATTGCCGAGCGCCAAGAATTGGCAGATCAAGAAGCCTTCGAAATCACTGTTATCCAAGAATTTATGCCTAGCCAACTCGATGATGCTGAAATTGATGCCATTATCGATGATGCTGTTGCCACTACAGGTGCAAGCAGCATGAAAGACATGGGCAAGGTCATGGGCATCATTAAGCCGAAGCTAGCTGGGCGTGCTGATATGGGTGCTGTTAGCGGGAAGATTAAAGCTAAACTGTCTTAATCCTGTTGTTTAGGTAACATATTGTTACCGTCATCAATTTTTCGATCCTTGAACAAAATTACTGTAGCCGACGAATTATAAATCTAAGTTGGAAGCTTTTTTTGCTTAGGGTTCCGCTGCGCTGCACAATGCGCAAAAAAAGCTTCCAACTCAGATTCATAGCTGAGACTTCAGGTTTACTTAACCCCATAAACACAATAAAACCCAGCTCCACCACGCTCGCGCTCAGTCTTATCTTCCCGACGCATTGTGCAGCAAAGCGGAACCCTACGGGAGGGAAGGCAAGACTGATGGCTGGCCCCAAACTAACAAAAAACCAAAATTTTCAAGCTGATCTCAAACCCATCTAGGCTTACACTACGAACATGAGCGGGAAGATTCCACAGTCATTTATTGACGAATTATTGGTACGTACCGATGTCGTTGATATCATTGATAGTCGTGTCACTTTGAAAAAAAAGGGCAAGGACTACATGGCCTGCTGCCCGTTTCACGGTGAAAAAACACCTTCCTTCAGCGTCAGTCGTGAAAAACAATTTTACTACTGCTTCGGATGTGGAGCCTCAGGCAGCGCGCTGAGTTTCTTAATGGATTACGAACACCTTGGTTTTGTTGAAGCCATTGAAATGCTCGCCTCACAAGCTGGGCTTGAAGTCCCCCGTGAGGAAGGTGGCGACAATCGCCCACGTGTTGATTACGATCCACTTTATAAACAACTTGAAGTCAGCTCACAATTTTTCCGCGATCAGTTACGTAATCATCCACAAGCGCAACGTGCAATCGACTATTTAAAGAATCGTGGCCTATCAGGTGAAATTACCAAAGACTTTGGTATTGGCTTCGCTCCTGCGGGTTGGGACAATCTCATTAAACATGTTGGTGACGATGCCGCTGCCCAACAAGCGCTCACTACCACCGGTATGGTCATCGAAAAAGAAGAAGACAATAAACGCTATGATCGTTTCCGCGATCGCATCATGATCCCCATTCTCGACAAACGCGGCCGGGTTATTGCCTTTGGTGGACGGGTATTAGATGGCGACAGCCAAGGGGCCAAATACCTCAACTCACCCGAGACCCCTATTTTTCATAAAGGCCGCGAACTCTACGGTCTTTATCAGGTTCGTAAAGTGCTGCGCGATATTCCGCGACTCCTTGTCGTTGAAGGTTATATGGATGTCATTGCACTGGCTCAATTTGGCGTACGTTATGCAGTCGCGACATTGGGTACCGCGACCACCACAGAACATCTTGAACAACTATTTCGTGCAACTGACGAAGTGGTCTTTTGCTTTGATGGTGACCGAGCCGGTCGTGCCGCTGCCGAGCGCGCACTAAAAAATGCCTTGCCCGTAATCCGCGAAGGCCGTGAGGCAAAATTCCTGTTTTTGCCTGATGGTGAAGACCCCGACAGCCTGATCCGTAGTGAAGGTCAGGCCAATTTTGAGAACCGTGTCAAAAATTCGATACCTTTATCGCAATTCTTACTTGAAAATCTTACCAATCAGGCCGATATACAAAGCATGGATGGGCGAGCCCGCTTGCTTGAATTAGCGAGGCCTCTATTTAGTCAGTTTACACCTGGCATTTACCGCGATCTGATTACTGATCAGCTCGCCAAATTGGCTGAAATGGAACCAGAGCGGCTGGCTGGTCACTTGTATAAACAAGATAATGTCGCAGCAAATTCAGCTACAACGACACAGCGTAAGCCAGCGCACGTTGCTTCGAAGAAAACCACGGATAACAAGATTTTAGGCCGAATTATCAAGTCTCTGTTGCACCAGCCATCATTGGCAGCACAGGCAGGTAATCCTGCCGACTTGCTCACATCAGCTGAACCTGGTGTGAAAATACTGGTCGAATTGCTAGAACTGTTACAAACACGGCCTGAATTGAACACCGCAGCCATTGTCGAACACTGGCGCGACAAGCCCGCAGGGCCGAGAATGGCTGAATTGGCGGGTACACCGCCTGAATTGGCCGATGAAGCCGCTCTGCTCATCGAGTTTGAGGCAATGCTGGCAAAACTGCAGCAACAAGGGCAAAAACGCGAGTCACAAGCGAAATATGAAGAAATTGCTAACAAGCCACATTCGCAGTTAACGGAAGATGAAAAGAATATACTTAGGGATCAGTTGCTTAGATAATTCACCCCAAATAATGGGTAAAATTGGACACTGACAATATTACATGTATACGCTATAATTGATGGTTTTACCGGCGCACTTTTAAACGTGCTTGATCGAGTTAGATTTAGAGGCATTTGAATGGATAAGGAAGCACAAAAGAAGCAACTTAAGGCCTTAAAAGCATTAGTTGCCAAGGGTAAAGAACAAGGTTTCCTCACCTATGCTGAGGTGAACGATAACCTACCCAAAGAGATTGTCGATCCAGAACAGATCGAAGACATCGTCACAATGATTAATGACATGGGCATCAAGGTCCATGAAGTTGCACCTGATCCTGATGCCGTCATTCTCACTGAAGGTGGCAACACCGCTGATGATGATGCCACCGAAGAAGCTGCAGCTAGACTTGCCTCTACCGTTGAAGCTGAGTTTGGTCGTACCACCGATCCTGTTCGCATGTACATGCGAGAAATGGGTGCTGTTGGTCTGCTCTCTCGCGAAGGTGAAATTCGTATTGCCAAACGTATTGAAGCAGGTTCAAACCACATGCTTAGTGCACTGGCCACTTACAGTGAAACCATCGTCACTTTGTTAGCTCAATACGATCGCGTTGAACGTGAAGAAGCCCGTTTAACCGATGTACTAACTGCCTTTATCGATCCTAATGCACCTGACATTATCCCCAAACCTGTTCAACCTCAAGATAAGAAAGATGATGATGAGGAAGAAGAGGTTGATACTGGTCCCGATCCTGAAGAAGCAAAAGAACGCTTCACAGCGATGCGCAAACTTTATAAACGTTATCTGAATGCGGTTACCAAACACGGCAGCACTGATGAAAAATGTGCCAAGATGCGTGGCCAGCTTTCTGACATGTTCATGGAATTAAAACTGACGCAGAAACAAATTGATCGTCTTGTTGGTCAAATCCGTGACATGGTTAACCGCATCCGTGCGCAAGAAAAAATTCTTATGGACGTGTGTGTGACTAAAGCACGTATGCCACGTAAAGAATTCATTGTTAGCTTCCCTGATAATGAAACGGATCCGGAATGGCTTGCTAAACATATTAATGCCGGCAAACCGTATTCAGCCGTACTTGAAGACCATAAAGACGAAATTCTACGTGCGCAGAACAAACTGATTGCGATGGAAGAAGAGTGCAACATGACTATCGGTTTGATTAAAGAAATCAACCGTAAGATGTCGATTGGTGATGCCAAAGCACGTCGCGCCAAGAAAGAAATGGTTGAAGCTAACTTGCGTTTGGTTATTTCAATTGCGAAGAAATACACCAATCGTGGTCTGCAATTCCTTGATCTTATTCAGGAAGGCAACATCGGCCTAATGAAAGCCGTTGATAAATTTGAATACCGTCGTGGTTACAAATTCTCTACTTATGCTACATGGTGGATTCGTCAGGCGATCACGCGTTCCATCGCGGATCAGGCACGTACCATTCGTATACCTGTACACATGATCGAAACCATTAACAAGCTATCGCGTATCTCTCGTCAGATGGTGCAAGAAATGGGTCGTGAACCAACACCGGAAGAACTATCAGAACGCATGGAAATGCCGGAAGACAAAGTTCGCAAGGTAATGAAGATCGCTAAAGAACCTATTTCAATGGAAACCCCCATTGGTGATGACGAAGATTCACATCTTGGCGACTTTATTGAAGATGCGCTGGCTGTGTTACCACTTGATTCAGCAACCATTGCTGGTCTGCAAGAAGCCACTCAAGACATTCTAGGCAGCCTGACTGCTCGTGAAGCCAAAGTCTTGCGTATGCGTTTCGGTATCGACATGAATACTGACCATACTTTAGAAGAAGTAGGTAAGCAGTTTGATGTAACACGTGAGCGTATTCGTCAGATCGAAGCTAAAGCTCTTCGTAAACTACGTCATCCTAGCCGTTCAGAACAACTACGCAGCTTCCTTGATCAGCAAACCGGCTCTTAATCTACCGTATTAAGTGACAGCATCGCTAAAAAAGCCTGTCTTCTGACAGGCTTTTTTTATGTCCATAATACAAAAACTTGCTACAATAGATTCGATGAAAAGGATTAATATCCTTTTCATCTCAGGGCCTGTAGCTCAGTTGGTTAGAGCAGGGGACTCATAATCCCTTGGTCCGCGGTTCAAGTCCGTGCAGGCCCACCAAACAAAAAGCACAGCTTATTAGCTGTGCTTTTTTTATGGCTGCGGCCAGGCTGCGGCCAGGCTGCGACGCATTCAATTTCAGTTAATAATAAATCTATAATTACAAATCAGTCATCATGGCTGACCAAAGGCTCAAAAAAGGTGCCTTTACTTTGTACACCTTCTAACAGGTACTCCTCAGCAGTGTTGAGGTCATAGCCGCTACAGAGAAACATATTACGCCCCTTGTCCATCAAAAATTTTGCTGCCTTAAGCTTGGTCACAATACCACCTGTTGCAAATTCATTACTGGGAGTATGAGTTTCATCAAGCGCTTCTTGAGGAATTTCTCTAACATGACTAATCATTCGCGCATCATCATGATCAGTTGGATTTTTGTCGTAGTAGCCATCAATATCACTGAGAATTATTAACATATCGGAATTTGTGTAGTGAGTAACATGAGCAGCAAGTTGATCATTATCACCGAACACTTGGTCGGAGATGGTAGTGATATCATTTTCATTTACCACCGGCAGGATGTCATTTTCAATGAGTGCATTAATAATCTGTTGGACGATGTCGATATGAGTTACGGAGTCAAAATCTTCTTCTGTTAACAGAATCTGGCTGGTATCGATATCGTAAATATCAAACATCGCTTTATAATTACTCATCAAGATTGGCTGTCCTACGGAAGCCAATACCTTTTTACTAATGTTTTTTTCGCGATCAAGTTTTAAGGCCGTATAGCCTGCAGCAACCGCACCAGAAGTAACCAAAACAACTTCATATTGTTGTTTAAGTTTTACAATAAATGAAACTAAATTAAGCATCCGTGATTTAGCAACTTCATTATTTTCAGTTAATACACCGCTGCCAACTTTTAATGTAATACGCCGCACTTGTATGCTCCAGAATTTACTTCAAACTACCGTACATATTTTTATCGATAGTAAGTTTTAAATATTGAATTTATTTGTGGTCATGATCGAATGTAAAATCATGAAATTTGAATGCTAAGTATTTTTAACGCTGTTACTCTAGATAAGATAATTATGATGTTTAAATTTTTCAACACGCACATTATAACAGAAAACCAGCACGCTGTCTTAAATGAAGAAAAAGGGGGGCTAGTGGTCGCTTGCTTTGTTACCTTTCTTCGCATCATCTCGATACATAAGCTGCACACCTTCAATAAAGTTACGTAATATCTGCGCTTTACAGTTGCGAAAATGTCTATTATCAGGCTTTCGAAAAAAAGCACTCAGTTCATGCTTACTTATTTTCATATCTTTTAAAGCTAGAATTTCTAATATATCTTCCGCTTGAAGATCCAAAGCAATCTTCAATTTTCGTAGAATTATATTATTATTAATCCGTTTTTCAGGTTCAACTTGCGCACCTTCTTTTTTACCGCGCCGATCATTGATCAAACCATTAAGGAAAATAGCTAGCTCAACATCTTCAAGTTCCTGCATTTCAGGATCTTCGTCTTTCTTTAGCCAATCACTCACCTGTGCCCGTGTTACCTTATGATCGGCCAAACCAAATATAGCAATCATTTTTGAATCATCAAAATCAAAGGCATAACGCAATCGACGTATAACATCATTATTAGTCACAAATATTTCCCTAATTACTATTGCTTCTTCAGTGCATTATAACTTTTGGTGATAAGCAAATATACCTCAATAAAAAAGGCGTCCAATGGACGCCTTTTTAAAGTCGCTATCAACATCGATTATTCGTGGAAACCCCACACAGATAGTAACAAACGAGATAAACCCTTAAATTCACTACTAGGCGCATCAACAAACTTCTTCCTATTAAAACGCTTAAGAAGTGGCTGGGCTCCCGCTTCACCTCCTGTATTCAATAATGCTTGTTGAATATTACTTCTTGTCGCCGCATCAAGTCGTTGCGAGATAGAAAATGTTCTTGTCGGTAATGGCTTTTTCTTGGTCGTATACAGCACTCTCAAACCATCGATTTTACCTTTCTTCTTAAATTTTTTCCAAAAACCCATTGGTATAAAAGCAGCCTGACCTTTACCTGTTTTAAGACAAGCAAAGGCATCTTTAAAGCTTCGAGACGACACTATCACTGGTTGTTGCACCGGATTCGGGAATGAATCTAAAACCATAAGTGTTGCTAAGTTAGGTGAATTCACCGCACACACTTTTTTACCAATCAATTGTTTAATATCATTAATAACACCGCCATCTTTTACAATAGCGCCAAAAACAAGCTTGCCCGGTAAACGCGCAATCGGCACATGATTTACTTTATTCATACGCCAACTGACAAAATGCGGCCCATCAAAAATAATGTCATATTCACCTTTACGCATCTTACTGGTGTATTCAAGAAAGTTACGTGCAGGTACTAATTTAATGTTTTCACCTGTTTTCTTAGCAAGGTATTCAACTAAGGGCCCATAAAGCTCTTGGGTTTTTTTCAACGATTGCGTTGGAGCTGTAGTAAAACTAATAACATCCTTCTCAGCGGCAAAAGCAGGATTTCCTGGTAACAATCCAATTACACTCATAAGAGCCATTATACGTAGCGATATTGCACATCGTTTCTTTAACATCATCCATCCTCTAAATTCCAGACCATCGGAAATCATTTATTATTGTCCCTTTGGTATAGACCATAAGCCAACAAACCGCCACTTAAGCCGAAACTATGTACGATATATAAACAATACATCGAACCCTTTGCAATGCATGCAAAATACAATGTATCTAAGGATAAAAGCTAATTACAAGCTATTCTTTTTACTATATGATTTATATACAATTTCAAGAATTTAATCATGATTAAAGAGGCTCTTCCCATCAAATTCACTTTCTATACCTGCATTATCGTCTTTTTGTCTGTTAGCCTCATTGGCTGCTCAAATGATGCTGGTGATGGACAGGCTAAACGCCCCAAGCGTCAGCCTCAATTGGTCGAACTCATCACAGTTAAAATCGAGCCTATCCAGCACCAAAGTGAACGTACGGGCACCCTAAAGGCACGCCAAACCATTCGCATCTTCAACCAAGAAGAAGGTAGCCTGACTTCACTGCCGTTCTACGAAGGCGATAGCATCAAGAAAGGCGATATCCTGTTACATATTGATGACAAACTACTTCGTGCCCAATTTGATAAAGCCAAGGCAACTCTCGAGCAAGCACAACAGGACCTAAAACGTCTCCAGAAACTGCGCAAGAGGAAGCTGGTTGCAGAAGATGAGGTCAATCGAGCCCGTACTGCTCTCAATGTTGCCGAAGCTGAACAACGCCTACTTGCTACTCGGCTCGGGTATACCTCCCTCGCCTCCCCTATTAATGGCATTGTCAGTGAGCGTCTTGCCGAACCCGGTGATGTGGCGCCACGCCATAGTCATTTACTGACACTGATCGACACAGAAACACTTATCACTGAAGTCGCTGTCTCGGGCCTACTCATACCTACTTTGAGCGTTGGTGACAGCGTTGATGTACAGATTGATGCTTTGCCGGGAAAAACTTTTCAAGGCAAGATCTTACGTATCCACCCAACACTTAATGCGAGTACGCGTAACGGCATTGTCGAGGTTATTTTAGATCCCGCGCCACTAGGTGCACGACCCGGTCAATTTTGCCGTGTTGTATTATTATCACGTACAACTGAGCGTCAGTTGATTCCTTTTAGTGCTATACGACAAGATAACGAGGGCAGTTACGTCTATCGCGTTAACGAAAAAAATAAAACTACGCTCAACCGGATAACAACGGGGCTTCGTTTTGCTGATCGTATTGAAGTGCTCAGCGGTCTCGAAAATGAGCAACGCATTGTCACTAAAGGTTTCCTCGGCCTGAAGGCTGGCAAAAAGATCCGCACTGCCAATAGCCCGCAGCAGAAACCGTAGCAGAACCGCTTTATGTCACTAAGCTCACATCAAATGCGTTTTCGCTCTGGCGGCTTGGCAAGTTGGTCTATAAAGCATCCGGTTGGTGTTGTCATGATCACCCTCGCGGTTGTTGTACTTGGTGCCTTTGTACTGGATCGTTTAGCCATCAATTTACTACCCCATATTATTTATCCTGATGTACGCGTGCGCATTATCGATCCAGGTGTGCCTGCCAGTGTCATGGAAGATCGTATTACCCGACAGCTCGAAGAACAACTCGCTATTACCGAAGATGCTATCAGCGTTCAATCACGCACATCGGAAGGCCGTAGCTCAGTCGATCTATCTTTTGATTATGGCAAAGATATTGATATTGCTCTGCGTGATGCCAGTACCCGACTGGATCGTGCCAAACGCTTTTTACCAACCTCGATAGACCCACCCGTTATTTACAAACGCGACCCGGCACAAATACCGGTACTCGAATATGTTGTTAGCTCGAAAACAATGAACTCTATAAAGTTACGCGACTGGGTCGATAATACGTTTAGTAAATGGTTTCTTAATCTACAGGGGGTCGCCGCCGTTGAAGTTGGTGGTGGTCTGGTTAGGGAAATCCTCATTCAACCAGATCAGGAAAGACTCGCAGGTCTTGGCTTAAACATTGACGATGTTGTTTCTGCTTTGCAACGCGGTAATGTTGAATCACCGGGTGGTCGACTGATTATGCAACAACAAGAAATTATCAGCCGTACATCCGGACGCTTTACAACTGTTAAAGACATTGCCTCCTTACCTATTTCATTGAAAGATGGTAATACAGTTCGGCTTAACGAAATTGCTGAAGTGATTGATGGTAGTGAAGACGAACGTTTAAGAGTTCGTTACAACGACATCGCGGGCGTTAAGATTTCAATTCAAAAACAACCTTCAGCCAATACCGTCAACGTTGCCGACGCTGTTTTTGCACAATTAGACTGGCTACGTTCACAAGAATTGTTACCTGCAGGGACAACCGTACAAAACGTAAATGATCAAGCCGTTTATGTTCGTAATGCACTTAATAATGCCAGCCTTGCTGCCTTAAGTGGCGCCGTTCTCGCCATGCTGGTGGTATACCTATTTCTGGGTAATTTACGTCACACATTAATTATCGGCAGCGCTATCCCTATTGCGGTGATGGTGACATTTATTATCATGGGCCTAGGTGGGCTAACTCTCAATATTATGACCCTAGGCGGCTTAGCGCTTGGTATTGGTATGTTGGTCGATAACACCATCGTCATGCTAGAAAATATTTCTCGTCATCAAAATGATCCTCCTTCTAATCCTGACGATAAAATTGAATCAGAAACACAGTCTGCTATTACCGCGGCAAGCGAAGTAAACAGTGCTATTGTTGCGTCTACGAGCACTAATCTTGCTGCGGTTCTACCATTCCTCTTTATTGGTGGGTTGATCGGCTTATTATTTCGTGAGTTGATTTTTACTATCTCTGCCGCCATTGTGGCCTCAATGCTCGTTGCATTAACGCTAGTCCCTTCTCTTGCGGCACACACCGCGAGCCAACAACGAAGTAAATTACGCGACCGCATTGATCAATTTGTTAATACGCTTCGCAATTACTATAGCCAACTACTGACAAACGTACTTTCCTCACGTACGTTAAAACTTTCAGTATTAGTGACTCTGTTTGTCGCACTTGCCATCAGTATTTCAGTTCTAGCTAACCCAGAAAAAAGTATTTTCTTGCCAAAATTTGATGACGGCAAACTACGTATCAGTATTAATGCTGATCCTGGCATCTCGTTATCTGAAATGGATGTGGCGGTACAGCGCATTGAAAAACTACTTCATGAACAACCTGAAGTAACCGGTGTTTTTTCTATCGTTGGTGGTCGTATCTTTGGTCGATCACAATATGAATCGAGTAACTCCAGCACCCTTACTGTTCAACTAGTACCAGTGAATCAGCGCGAACTCGATAGTGAACAATGGAAAGATAAGATGTCCGCGCTCATTGCCACGCAAAACCTTGCCGGAATTCGTGTCAGGTTACGAACCTACGGTATTCGTGGTTTTCGTACCAGCCGCGGTGATGATGATCTAAGCCTACGTATTCAAGGGCCTAAACTTGAAACACTCGATATGATTGGTGAAGAAATTATACAACGGCTGCGTGGAACCCAAGGCTTACGCAATCTTAAACATTCTTCTGAGGAAGTTCGTCAAGAACTTTCCATTGAGGTTGATCGTGAACGCGCCGCTACCTTACAGCTTGATATTGAAGATATCGCCACTTCAATGCGTTACGCCTTACAAGGCACGGTCGTTACCGATTTCATTGAAAATGATCGCAGTTACGATATTCGTCTCCGCCTGCCACGCAATAAAATTGAGTCACCACAAGATATTGATTCAATTTTACTGTTTAATTCACGAAATGATCGCCCCGCCATTTATCTTGGCGATGTTGCCAGCGTTAAAATTATTGCCAGCCCTGCTCAAATTCTTCGCGACAAGCAGCAACGCTATATTGAGATCAGTGCATCTATTAGTGGTATTGCGGGCAGTGTACACGCCGAGGTTGAAAAACGTCTTGATGGTTTGGTGTTGCCAGACGGCTACACTTTTTATGACGGTGGTTCTCGACAAGCGCTACAAGAAGGTAAACAATTATTTGGGCTTTTAATTGCCCTAGCGCTATTTCTCGTACTTGTCGTTATGGCAGTACAATATGAATCTCTACTCAACCCAATATTAATTTTACTGAGCGTTCCATTTGCTGTTATTGGTGTTGTCATTGGTATTCAATTCGCTGGACTGCCAATTTCTATGCCGGTTTGGCTTGGGCTTGTTATGCTCGCAGGCATTGTTGTGAACAATGCCATTGTCTTAGTTGAGTATATTGAATTACAGCGAGCCAAAGGCATGGAAATTTACGAGGCGGTGATTATTTCTGCCAAATTACGTCTACGCCCTATATTAATGACCACCTTAACAACCGTTGCAGGTATGCTGCCATTGGCTTTGAAATTAGGCGAAGGAGCTGAAATGTTACAGCCCCTAGCTATTACTATTGTCTCTGGCTTAAGCTTTTCTCTGTTTGTTAGCCTGCTATTGATACCTATTATTTATCTCAGCTTACATAACTTGCATCAATATCGGTTTAAATCAAACACTGTTATATAGCTAGAAAACCAAAATGGATCATCCAACACTTGTTGTTCACTAGCCGCCAAGGCTGCATTAAATTTTTTAACCGGCAATGTCTTTCCATAACCTGATTTTAATAATTTCTGTGTTACACCAAGTATCGCCGCCGCGGGGGATGGCATGGGTCCATCACTAATCACATGCTCACTAATACCGTACGCTAATAGATTATCTTCACTTAACTTCCAGCCCTGCGCATCAAAGAATCGTTGCCATGCCTGATTTGTAATGTCTGTTGCTAGTTTGAAATCTTCTTTTTTACCCGTATAAACAGCCCAATCAAATAAACCTGTCGCAACAAAGGCATAATCTTCAATCGTTGCTCGGCCAATCGTCATACCTTGTGCATCACGAGCACGATGTATTTTCTTGCCATCCCATGATTCATTTACCAAAAAATTTCTTACGTCTTGTGCTGATTTTTTATCCTTAGGTTTTTTCGTCACACTTGCTGCCTTAACAAAGGCCGATAACGCTAAACCATTCCATGCCGCAAGCCGCTTAGTATCAACGGGCAGGCCACGCTTGTTGCGTGCCCTGAGTAATTTATTTCGTGCTGTTTCCAGTAAAGGACTAATATCCTTCTTCTCAATACCTGCTGCCAGGATAGTTTTTTCTTTGGCTAACTCATCAATACTTTCTTCGGCGACGGGTAAAAATTGTTCGTCCAGCGTCGGTGTACCAAATAAAGACCAGGCCGGTTCGGTCACCGCCCACTCTTTTTTATTAAGCAATTTTTTAAGCTCTTCTCGAGTCCAAAGATAATAGCCGCCTTCAATATTGTTATCATCCACTGCGGAGAGGCTCGCCACCAAACCACCACTCTTTGTCCCCAATGTTTCACTCATAAAATGAGTTGTTGCCAATGCGGTTGCACGGTACTTATTATTTTCAAAGACCTCAGCCGCTCTAAAATAGAGGCTTGCTAATAATGCATTGTCATAAAGCATTTTTTCGAAATGCGGTACTCGCCACTGAGGATCTACTGTATAGCGAAAAAAACCTCCTCCTAGTGAATCATTAAGCCCATATTTTTGCATGCTATCTAAAGTTCGTTTTAGAAATTTACCCAGTTTTTCATCATGATTATTAGCATATTGTTCTAATAAGGCTTCAATGCGTGGCACAACCGGAAATTTACTTTGCTCACCGAAACCGCCCATAAATTGATCGGCTCTTTGCATCGCATGTTCAACCAATACCTCACCTGCTTTTTCAGATTCTGCCGTTAGGCCCGCGCGCTCCAGATCAATCAACTCAGGTGCTAACTCACTTGCAGCTTGTTTCGCATCAGCGAGTAAACCTGCAGAATCTTCTTGCCAATATGAAGCTAACTTGCCAATTAATGCATTGAAATCATCATGGGGTAAATACACCATACCGAACAGCGGATAGCCTTCGGGCGTTATAAAAACATTAAGTGGCCAACCAGAATAGCCTCGGGTTCGATTAACAAATTCAATTAACCTCGCATCTAAAGCCGGATTCAATTCACGATCAACTTTCACGGAAATGAATTTTTCGTTAAGAATCTTGGCAACATCATCAGCCTGATAAGATTCCTTTTGCATAACATGACACCAGTGGCATGCAAAATATCCAATCGAAACAAACAATAATTTATTTTCAGATTTCGCCCTTGCCACCACATCATTATTCCATTCTTGCCAGTGCACCGGATCATTTCCGTGCATCGCCAGGTACGGTGAAGGGTTATTCTTTAATACATTAGAAATTTCTGCATGACTTATTGCTGGAAATATTAATGCCAATAAAAAGAATGCGCGTATATTCATTAAATTTACCATCTTATTTTAATGCCAATTTTTGGGAAAATTTCTCGAGTTCTTTCTTATTTAAATCGGAGATAACCCGGTAATCCAAACCATCTTTTTGCCAATCAGCTATGTTGTAGCTTGATTTATACGACAATCGAACAGACGTACTCGTTTGTTCGACCTCAGTCCTTTGTATAAAGACATTAATAACATGTTCTCGTAACTTATACACAATTGATGCGGTTGGTTTATCACTAACATAATCCAAGCGACCACCGATCAATTTTAGCTGCTTCAGCTTTAATTTATGTACCGATGGTGAAAAAGGCAATTTTCCACTAAACCATGGCTTAACCGTATGTTTATCGGAACTCGTTACATCCGTAATATGATTTACCATCAACGAACGGATGTGCGCATCAACAAATGGATCATTGATATCACTTTCTACAGGAAGTCCTGTACCCAATATCAACACGGCTGCCGTCAACACAGAACTCATGACCATACCTGCTACTGAGAAGCTCCACCACTTCCATCTTTGAGAAGAAGGCTCTTTATCTGTTAATGCCTTAATTTTCGCATCAACATTTCGTCTCAATGAATAGGGAACAGATTCTTCACCCAAATTAAATACTGCATCTTGTAATACCTTATGTTCATTCAATTTAGCATTGCAGACTTCACAACTCGTTATATGTGATTCAATCATACGGCGATCAGACAACGTCATTTCATCATCCAAATACGTTTCCAACAAATTTTCAACCTCATTACACTGCATCGGTTCGCTCCTGCTGTTGTTCATTTAGCAAGATCTTACGTAACTGGCAACGAGCCCGTGACAATCTGGACATAACCGTACCAATCGGTAATTCAACGATACTGGCTATTTCTTTATAGGAATAACAAGCTATTTCTCGCAAGTAAATAGTTTCGCGATATTCTGCGGATAATTTATTTATTGCTGTTCTTACCAGACCCTGCTGTTCACTAATTTCAATAAGTTGTTCTGGATCTAGACTGATATGACATGGATTTACGTCACTGTCCTCATCATTGGTATGGATTGCTTCTTCAAAGCTGACGAGATTCTGGTGTTTTTTCTTTTGTTTAAGATAGTTGTAACTGGTGTTTCTGACGATGGTCAGCAGCCAACCAGCCGGACTTTCACCACGGTAGCGTGCAAAGGCCTTATAGGCACGGATACAAGACTGCTGGACAATGTCCTCAGCCTCAACCGGATCACGAAGCAACCAACGAGCCAAGTTGTAGGCTTGCTCCAGATGGACCAGTATCTCGGTTTCAAATCGTTTTCGTAATCGTGTGCTGTGCATAATTCCCCGCTGTACTTACATACGACAACAAGCAAGGGAGGTTTATTCCCGCTGACAGAGAGATTTTTAGCTATAAACGGGAAATAATAACAAATCAGTTACTTATCGAGATAGTCGATACGTATTTTAGTCTTTTTTCTCAGGCTCCAAAGACTGTGGATCCGAACCATCATCGTCTTCGTCGTCGTCCTCTTCTTCTGCTTCGATGCGATCGAATTCCGCTTCTATTTCTTCGTCAGTGGGTTCGACGTAAGGCTCTTCCAATTCCTCTTCGTCCTCGACAATTTCAGCCGTTGCATCGTGACCTGCTGCACCAGTAACCGTGGTTGTAGCTGTTGCGGCTACCTTTGCTTCTTCAGGCATGATGGAGTTTTCATCGTCTTCTTCGTCAGTAGCGCGTTTTGGCACAATACGACGCGCAAAGAAAATACCTGCTTCAAACAAGAGCCACATCGGAATACCAAGCAACAATTGTGAAATGACATCTGGCGGTGTCATCAACATAGAAACAACAAGTACACCAACAATAAAGTAGCGACGTTTCTCCGCTAATTTATCGGGGCTTGTCATTCCTGTCCAACACAACAAAATCGTTGCAATCGGTACTTCAAAACAAATACCAAAAGCAAAGAACATCTTAATAGTGAAGTTGAGGTAACTATTTATATCTGGCGTGACGTTAACCACATCTGGCGCAATCGCAAAAAAGAATCCAAATACCAGTTTAAAAACCAATAGATACGCAAAAGCAATACCGGCATAAAACAACAAGGTGCTCGATACCAACAAAGGTACAACAAGTTTACGTTCATTTTGATACAAGCCTGGCGCTATAAAAGACCATGCCTGATATAGCAAATAGGGAATGGCAATAAAGATTGCAGTGAAAATGGCTAACTTAAAGGGCGCTAAGAATGGAGAGGCGACGTCAATCGCAATGAGTTTCGCACCCTTAGGTAGAACTTCCATAATTGGAATCGTCAGAAAAGTGAATAGATCTGCCGAGAAATAAAGTAGTGGTAATAAAATAACAACAATAACTAAGACGCTACGCAATAAGCGGTCACGCAACTCAACGAGATGCGATATGAACACAGGTTCTTCGCTAGTATTATTCTCCTCGCTCATTACCGCTGTTCTTCTCTATTTTTTTTTGTTCTTGAATTGGTTCTTTATCTAGAGTTTCTTCTTGATCTAGAGCTGAACCATCATCGTCAATATCTGAATCATCTACGTCGTCATTAATTGCGCGCATGACATAATCTTGTTTCTGAATTTCATCAGTTGCTGATTTTGTTTCTTCGATGATTTCGTGGATACCGCTAGCATCCGCCTGTTCTTTTAATATTTTTTTCAGTTCACTCGCAGCAAGTTCTTGATCAATATCAGACTTAACTGATGTGACAAAACCACGCATTTTGCCTACCCAAAGACCCGCCGTACGCGCGACCTTAGGTAAACGATCTGGGCCAATAACAAGTAAGGCCACAATCGCAATCAGGACAAGTTCTGAAAAACCAATATCAAACATGAGGGTAGACTAAGACAGGTGTAACAACATGCGCTACGCCATCAAAATACGTCTTAGCTCTTTTCCTTTTCTTTAGATACAACTTCAGCGTCAATTGCATCGCTGTCTTTTTTATCTATTTGAGTCGCATCAGTTGATGATGTCGCTTCGTCTTCGCCGTCTTTCATCGACTTTCTGAAGTTCTTCAATGCACCGCCAATATCACCGCCAACATTGCGCAATTTCTTAGTACCAAATAATAAAATAACGATAAGTACTATTAATATCAGTGAACCGGGTCCAATTCCGCCAAAGCCCATGATCTTTCTCCTACTCTAAGTGTTATTGCTCGCGGCTACTTTGTCCGCGATGCTTTCTCTTCATGCCCGGATACGCCTACTCGACGTGATAATTCTTTAAGAATATCATCCGGACCCAAACCCGCATTCGCGAGCATAACCATAGTGTGAAACCACAGGTCTGCGGTTTCATAAATAATTTTTTCTTTATCTCCAGACATAGCCGCAATCACAGTCTCAGTAGCTTCTTCACCTATTTTTTTCAAAATAGTTTCAATGCCTTTGTCATACAAACTTGCAACATAAGACTCGTCTGCATTTTGCTGCTTACGTGACTCAAGCACTTCTGCCAACTGTTGTAATACATCACTCATGATTTTGCGTATATCTCATCTGGATCTTTTAATACTGCTTCAACTTCTAGCCAACTGCCATCTTGATACTGCTTATAAAAACAATTGTGCCTACCAGTATGACATGCAATGCCGCCTTTCTGTTCCACTTCCAGCAACACCACATCATTATCACAGTCGAGACGAATATCTTTTACTGTCTGTACATGACCTGATTCTTCGCCTTTGTACCATAACTTACCGCGTGAACGAGACCAGTACACTGCGACCTTTTTCTCCACGGTTAATGCCAAGGCTTCGCGATTCATCCAGGCTAACATCAATACCTTGCCGGTACCTGACTCCTGTGCAATCACAGCGACCAGCCCATCGGCTGTCCATTTAACCTCATCCAGCCAAGCTTCGGACATACTGCTATTCCACTCTATATATTGATGAATCTAGTGTAGCAAAATCCCTGCAAAACCACAGGTTTAGAGATTAGACGTTGCTGCCATACGGCGCACTTCGATGCCGCGAGAGGCCATATGCGCTTTCGCTTCACCGATCGTATGGTCGCCAAAGTGGAAAATACTCGCCGCTAGCACCGCATCGGCTTTACCTTCGATAATGCCATCAGCAAGGTGATCCAGATTACCCACTCCACCTGAAGCAATCACGGGTACATCCACTGCATCACAAATGGCACGAGTTAATTCAAGATCAAAACCATCACGAGTACCATCTCGGTCCATGCTGGTCAGTAATATTTCACCGGCGCCGTACTCCACCATGCGAATAGCCCATTCAATGGCATCAAGACCGGTGCCTTTACGGCCACCGTGAGTAAAAATTTCCCATTTTTTAGGTTCACCTGCTGCGCTAATACACTTGGCATCAATAGAAACAACAATACATTGTGAACCAAACTTCTCAGCGGCTTCACGAACGAACTCAGGACGAAATACCGCTGCAGTATTGATCCCCACTTTATCAGCACCGGCATTTAACATGATACGAATATCATCAACGGTACGAATACCACCGCCTACCGTTAGAGGAATAAAGACCTGACCGGCAACTTCTTCAACAACATGTACGATAGTATCTCGATTATCAGAGCTCGCCGTAATATCAAGGAATGTTATTTCATCCGCGCCTTGTTCGTCATAGCGCTTAGCAACTTCAACCGGATCACCGGCATCGCGAATATCAACAAACTGCACGCCTTTAACAACGCGGCCGTTATCAACATCGAGACAAGGAATAATTCGTTTTGCGAGACCCATTATTTACCGCACAACTCATCGGCTAGCGCTTGGCCTTCGGCAAAATCAAGCGTGCCTTCATAAATAGCACGACCTGTGATGGCACCAGTAATACCTTCTTCTTCTACTTTAGAAAGTTCACGCACATCATCAATGTTTGTAATTCCACCAGAGGCAATAACGGGAATAGTAATTGCCTGCGCAAGTTCTACTGTTGATTCAAGGTTAACGCCCTTCATCATGCCGTCACGGCTAATGTCGGTAAAAATAATTGCCTCAACGCCATCATTTTCAAAATGTTTTGCCATATCAATAACGTCGTGATTCGACAACTTCGACCAACCGTCAATCGCCACCTTGCCATCTTTTGCATCGAGACCAACAATAATGTGGCCAGGAAATTCCACGCAAAGGTCATTCACAAAATGTGGTGCACTAACTGCCTTAGTACCAATAATGCAATATTGCACACCCGCTTCTAAATAAGCTTGAACAGTGTCTTCATGACGTATTCCGCCACCGACCTGTATTGGTAAATCCGGGTAGGCTTCAGCGATATCATGTATAACACCTGCATTAACAGGCTCACCTGCAAACGCGCCATCAAGATCAACAATATGTAAGCGCCTTGCGCCTGCATCAACCCAACGGCCTGCCATGGCAACTGGGTCGTCAGAAAAAATGGTTTCATCATCCATCTTTCCTTGGCGCAGTCGCACGCATTTGCCTTCTTTAAGATCAATTGCCGGTATGAGTAACATTACACCATTTCCTCTTAATTAAACGCTGCCGTCCCAACCAATAAAGTTTTTCAATAATTGTAATCCGGCATGCTGGCTTTTTTCCGGATGACATTGCAGTGCAAACACATTTTCTCTTGCTAATGCAGAGGTAAATGCACCACCGTAATTTGTTGAGCCTGCAATAAAATCAGGCTTAGCCATTTCTACATAGTAACTATGTACAAAATAAAAACGACTTCCATCTTCAATATCTTTCCAAAGCGGATGCGGTGTCATTTGAAAAACTTCATTCCAACCCATGTGTGGAATTTTTAATTTTTCGCCCGCATCATCACATAGGCCTGAAGCAAAACGCCGCACAGTACCCTCGATGATACCAAGACACTCGATGCCTTCATTTTCTTCACTGCGATCAAGCAAAGCATGCATACCTAAACAAACACCAAGGAAAGGTTTTGTTTTTGTGCATTCACGAATAACTTCATCAAGCTCAAGACGATGCAGTTCAGACATACAATCACGAATTGCGCCGACGCCGGGAAACAGCACTTTGTCGGCAGCTAAAATTTGTGCAGGATCTGCAGTAACGTTTACAACAACTCCAGCATCGGCAACATGTTCAATTGCCTTAGACACTGAGTGCAGGTTACCCATTCCGTAATCGATGACAGCGAGCGTAGTCATTAGTCAAACAGTCTTTTTTACAAACTGCCTTTAGTTGATGGCAAGATACCTTGCATGCGAGAGTCAGCCTCCGCTGCCATACGAATGGCACGGCCGAAAGCCTTGAAAATAGTTTCTGCAACGTGGTGTGCATTTTTACCGCGAAGGTTATCTATGTGCACCGTTGCCTTAGCGTGATTAACGAAGCCTTGGAAAAATTCGCCAAATAAATCGACATCAAATTCACCAATCGTCGCACGCGGGTAGTCAACGTGATACTGAAGTCCTGGGCGACCAGAAAAATCAATCACGACACGCGACAAAGCCTCATCGAGTGGCACATAAGCGTGACCATAACGACGGATACCTGATTTATCACCCAACGCTTTCTCAACTGCTTGACCTAATGTGATACCGATATCTTCTACGGTGTGGTGGGCATCAATGTGAAGATCGCCATTGGCCTTAATATCAAGATCAATCATGCCGTGACGGGCAACCTGATCCAGCATGTGATCGAGAAAGGGCACGCCCGTCTCAAAACTGGCGACACCGGTGCCATCCAGATTCACGCTGATTTCAATTTGGGTTTCGTTAGTATTGCGGGCCACTGTGGCCTTACGTTCAGACATTATGCTTCCAATAAATCCTGCTTGGTAAATCAATCACTTCGGGCGCATAGGATACCCTGCCCGGCGCTATGATCAAGTTTTATTATACGTATAGCTTAAACTATTTTGAGATTCATAAACTGCCATTATCCGTATCAGCTAAAGCGAGGACTATCTTAATCGATAGCGCTCAGGATGACCGCATCATGTCGGGTAATCTTGATCCAGGTCAATGTGTTATTTATCGCTTTGCTTAATATTAGCTAACGCTTATTTTATCACTATTTTTGCTTTATGGAGATTACAGAATGACTAACCGTTTTAAGCCTGCACTTGCGGCAGCTACCCTTTTAACCCTTGGTTTAACTAGCTTTAGTGCTGCTGCCTATGAGGCCGGTGATTGGGTCGTTCGTGCTCGCCTTATCCATCTTGATACCAATGAAGATACCAGCACCATCCGTGTAGGGGGCGCCTCCGTTGCAGGCTCGGGTGTTGATGTTACAAGTGACACTGTCCCTGAGCTAGATATTACCTACATGTGGACACCACATTGGGGAACTGAACTTATTTTGGGCACAACCCAACATACCGTTGATGGTAGTGGCACACTCAATTCACTTGGCGGGATTATTGATACCAAGGTTCTGCCGCCAACATTGACTTTACAATACCATTTCAAGCCTAATTCCAACATCCGCCCCTATGCGGGCGTGGGCGTTAACTACACAGTCTTCTACGATGAAAAAGTCACTGGTGGTCTAGACAATCCTGGTGCCAAGGTCAAAATAGACAGTTCATTAGGTCTCGCATTCCAAGCAGGTGTCGATGTTGATATCAACAAAGACTGGTTTGTTAACTTCGATGTGAAATACATCGATATTGATACTACTGCGCACTTTAAGAATACTACCGTTGGTCGGGCTGCTGTCGATGTAGACCTGCAACCATGGGTATTTGGTATTGGGATTGGTACTACCTTTTAAGTAACGAACTCTAAAACCAGTCCTATATGTATATAGGCTGCAGAGTCTGCAAGGCCGAGCGGGATGCTCGGCCTTTTTTAATTGATGATCCAGAAATGATGAACGATGATCGGGGACAAACAACTGTGATGAATTTCATATGTTCGCCCATATTGATATAAGCATTCCTCAATCTGCAATCATCATTCATCGATCCCTAATACTTGGAGCCAAAACGTCACCGGCCCGTCATTGGTCAAGCTCACCTGCATATCAGCACCAAACTGCCCGGTAGCAATATCAGCATGAGCACTTTTAGCTTTGGCTACAAAATAATCATATAAACGCTCACCCTCTTCTGGCGAAGCGGCTGGCGTAAAACTGGGACGAGTACCTTTTTGGGTATCTGCAGGCAGGGTAAATTGCGGCACGATCAACATACCACCCTGAGTATCCCGCAAGCTTAGATTCATACGCCCCGACTCATCTTCAAATACCCGATACCCGAGCAGGCGTTCTAATAGGCGATCGGCTTGTTTTTCTGTGTCACCGCGTTCCACTCCAAGCAAAACAAGTAAGCCCTTACTTACTTCACCAACCATTGAATTTGAGATTTCAACGCGTGCCTGAGTGACTCTTTGTAATAAACCAATCATGCGCTAATCCTGCGCGCCATATCCCGTGTCGCACTTACCAAGGCATCGATAATCCCTGGTTCAGAAGCAGCGTGGCCCGCATTAGCTATCACCTGCAATTCCGCTTGAGGCCATGCTGCGTGCAAGGCGAACGCTTGATCAACCGGACACACCACATCGTAACGACCATGCACGATAATGGCCGGAATATCGGCGATCTTGTCGATATTATTCAATATCTGGTTGTCTTCCAGGAAACTTTGATTCATAAAGTAATGGCACTCAATACGCGCCATCGCCAAAGCAAACTTTGCCGCCGCAAAGGTCTGCTCGGTCTCTTTGCAAGGTAACAAACTGATCGTATGGCCTTCCCACAATGACCATGCCCGCGCCGCCTCAAGCCGTGTCGGCTCATCATCACTGGTCAGAAGGCGATAGTAAGCGCTCACCATATCATCACGTTCTACCTCGGGAACAGGTGCTAGATATTGCTCCCAATACTCAGGAAAGATGCGACTCGCACCGTGTTGATAAAACCACTGAATATCTTCAGGACGACAAAGAAAAATGCCGCGTAAAATTAAACCAGAAACTCGCGATGAATGAGCTTGCGCGTAGAGTAAGGCCAAGGTCGATCCCCACGAGCCACCAAATATTAACCATTGTTCAATAGCCAGTTTCTCGCGGATCGCCTCAATATCCGCGACTAATGCCTGAGAGGTATTAGCCTCTAATTCAGCATGTGGCGTCGATTGCCCTGCGCCACGTTGATCAAAAAGAATTATGCGATAAACCGCCGGATCAAAAAAGCGCCGATGATAAGACACACAACCTGCACCCGGCCCGCCGTGTAGAAATAACACGGGGATACCATCTGGGTTACCGCATTCTTCTATATAAAGTTCATGTGGCTTATCAACTGCCAAGCGCCACTGCCGGATCGGCTCTATTTCAGGGTACAAACCTCGCATTAATCAGCCTGCCTTATTTGAAATACCCATCACCGAGGCGACGCCTGCCAAGACCAAACCAAGCAAGATCAATACAGGACCAATGCCTGTGCCTAAAACCGTAAATGCCCAGCCCATACCGAACACGACACCTAAATAAAGCACACCAGAATGTAGCAAGGTACCCGCGATAAAGATCGCGCTTATCGCCTGTTTAAAACGTGTCCCAACCGTTAGCACCAATAACACCAGCCCCACAGCAATATTAAGTAATGCTTCAAGATTACCATGCGCATGTGGGCCACCCTTAATCGCGGTATTCGGCACCAGGGAGTTGAGCTGCGTATTCAATGCTAGCAATGCCTTGGCGTTAGCACGTGCAATCTCACCATCAGACATAGGCTCTAAGGTTTCTTGATTCTCAAAGCCACTATCAGCCGCTAACTGCAAAGGCGCCATCGCCGACTGCTTTCCTGCCTGTGCCGTACTGATATCAGGCAGATTATTCACCATCACAGGACCCAATGCGGCGGTCAGTACTAAATAGAAGAATCCGAACACTATGTTGCATTTACCGGTCATGTCTTACTCCTTGTTTTTACAACTATTTAATTAAGTTATACATATTTTCTACAATGAAAAAGTTGTTTATAGGGAAATATCCTACAAAACTCTCAGTAAACCCTGACAGCCAGCATGCCCTGAATAACGCATAATTCACAGCGTCAAACTCCTTCCAAAAGAGTGGCATTTTCCAACCCAGTCCTTAGTGGCTGGGTTTTTTTTCGCCTGGAACCATTGGAAATGGTTGAGGAGCTCATAATGAAGCCCGAAGGGATTCTATGAGTGGTGAAACTATAAGCCACGAAAACTAAGTAGACAGCACGAAACCCAAATCCCCACCGATTATAGATCTACTTCAATCACTTCTACCCTGTAAGGATTCTGTGAGCGGTGAAACTATAAGCCACAGAAGCTAACTAAGTAGACAGCAAAAAACTCCAAGTACCACAGACGTACATCATTCCATCAGCTTAACCATTCTTCGCGTACCAAATCATCCCGATGACAAATAACACCATTATTCCCAATGGAAATAAAACCCCGGCCCAATCAGACTTTGCTTCTTTGCTGCGTTTAAAAGTCTCTTTAATGCCAGGTCGAAATAAAAAAATGATCCCGACAGCGAATACACCTAATAAGAGTTTTTCCCAGAGTGCCATGTCTGCCATGTATAATCCCCAATAAGATTAATAAAAATAATATCTCCATCATAACTGCGTAATACTAAATAAGGCATCCCTACGTAATGAAAATAACCGGCCATTTACAAAAAATGCATACCAAACTCGAATCTCCAGTCGCTTATTTCTTACCGCTCGATGACCATCTTGAGCCTATGAATGCACATATCGGTCACACTATCAGCTTACGAGCGACCGGTGATATTCATTGCGTGGCCTGTGGCCGGAAGACCAATAAAAGCTACAGTCAGGGGCACTGCTTCCCTTGTATGAAAAGCCTACCCCAATGTGACATGTGTATTATGAAACCAGAGACGTGTCATTATGAACAAGGCACTTGTCGTGATGCGGCATGGGGTGATGAGCACTGCATGCAGCCACACATGGTTTATCTGGCCAACTCTTCAGGTATCAAAGTTGGCATTAGCCGCCAAGTACCAACCCGCTGGATTGACCAAGGTGCAAGCGAAGCGCTCGCCATTATGCAGGTGAGCCACCGCCGTTTATCGGGTCTCGTTGAAGTCATTATCAAGAATTACGTCAGTGATCGAACAGATTGGCGTAAAATGCTTAAAGGTTCGCCCGATAAAATTGATTTAGCGTCTCGCCGTGATGAGCTTTTCGCCACATGCGCTGACGAACTAGCCGCCCTTGAATCAGAGTACGGTAGCGATGCCATGTTGAAATTAGATGACTCGAAGCCTGCCAGTATCGACTATCCTGTAGAAGAATACCCAAACAAGGTCAGCTCGCTTAATTTTGATAAAACCCCGCATATTACGGGTACCTTAAAAGGTATCAAAGGTCAGTACCTCATTCTCGATTGTGGTGTATTGAATATCCGTAAATTTAGTGGCTATGAGATTGAATTTGAGGCCTAAACTGTGAAAATCCATTTCCCCGTCTATACTTGTATCGGGGATTTCTAATACAACCGTAATTAAATAATGCAAAACAACGACTTACTCAAAAATAACAACAACCGCGTTTTCCCTCGCGTCGAGGCGACCTGCCCGGTCATGCATCGCGCCAATGAAGCACAACGTTGGAGCGTTGGTCTGCTTATCAATTTCTCGGCAACAGGAATGCTATTCCAGTCGAGTCGAGAACTTAAGACTGATTCGGCAATATCCGTTCGTTTAGAACGAGGCCGCAACCACGTGATTCCTGGGCTAAGCGGTTCTGGGAAAGTAATTCGTTGTACTAAAATGGCTAACAATAAATACGAAGTGGCTTGTAAGTTAAGCCATATTGACCCACCTGAAACAGCGGCTTAATCTAAACTCAACTGGCTCGTATCAATATCCGCTGATTCGACCTTTTTAGGCTCAACAAGCTGGGCACCGGCTTCATCCATACTCATATCACCTAGATCAAACTCTGCCGCTAAAAATTCTTCTGGTTCGGCCAGCACACTGCCGGCCTCAGCCAGATCAATATCACCTGTGTCGATATTTGCATCGGGCACAGGGTTAGACTCCGCTAATATAATACCAACCTCGGCCATATCGATATCACCCGTGTCGATGTTTGCATCAGGCACGGGGGCAGACTCCGCCAAGGTTATACCCACCGCGGCCATATCAATATCACCGGTGTCGATATTTGCATCAGGCACCGGGGCAGACTCCACCAATATAATACCGGGCTCGGCCATGCTCATTCCGGATTCATCCATTTGCGCGACGGGTAACTGCGTTTGTGCTGCTATTTCTGGCGCTGCGGGTTGTATTGAAGGTGCGGGCTGAACTGGTTCTGTTATTGGCGTACTTGCTACAGTATCTTCTATTTCACAAAGAGCGCCTGCGCGCTGAAGTGTGTTGCGATAGCGTTCGGCGGTTGCTTGATCCAGATCTTTTTTTAGAACCAAACGGCGTCCTGAAAAAAGTTTATCGATACGATCGGGAGGCATACTGAAGGTACGGGCAACATTCGCTTTGACCATATCAAGATCTGCATGCTCAATAATCTTGCCACTAAAAATTACTTGATAGCTGCCCTTGGCCATATGGGTTCCTGCATGATTTTGCTTTGCTCTTCAAGAATAATAGACCGGCCTGGTGAATTCAGCAATGCTACCGGCTAAACCTGTATTCGCTGCATAATATTACGCACTGCAAGGTTTAAATTCTCAATCAGATCGGCATTTTTTTGAACAATGTAATTCGGGGCTATTTTTTTGCCTAGACTGGCCACTTTACCCGAAGTTAATAAAACACTTGGAATATCCTTATTTTGGCTATTCGATATACGTAATGCACTTATGACAGGGAGGCCTTGCAGATCAGCGACTTCCATATTTGTAATGAGTACGTCATAAGGTTCTTTTAATAAAATTCCAAGCGCATCATAACCATTGGTCGCAAAACGAAATTTAATGGGGTACTTATCAAATGCACTTAATACCAATTTACGATGTAATTCACTGTCCATGATAACCATGCACTTAAATTCATAAATAACACCAAGGCCACTTAAGCGTTCAAGTTCTGCTTCAACCTCTGTAAAATCAACAACATCATTGCGGATCAAATCTAACGCGGTTCGTAGTAGGTCAATAAAAATTAGCCACTCACCTAGCATCTCACTACTAAAGTTTTCCTGGGCACCCTCTATTTCAGTCACCTTATCTTCAAAGACATGACAAATCCTTGAGATAATATGCAAACCATGAGTGCCGGCACTGCCTTTTACACTATGTATATGGCGGTAAAGTTCTTGATAATCTTCGACGAAAGAAGCTGTTTTCTGCAAATTGAGAATAATATCCTCAATTTCTTCTAGTCGCGTAGGTAGCTCCGCAATGTAACCAACACGCATTTCGGCCAACATGGCCTCAATATTAACGCTGCTGTTATTTGATTTATCCTGCATTTAAAACATATCGACTAAAAATGAGCCAACTTTAGCGTAGATTAAGCTTAATCTTGCTTGAGACCGAAATTCATTCCGACCGATAGTCGTTCAAATTTACTTTTATTTTCAGTTACTTGGTGTGGAACACTAGGGGGAAAAAAGACAAATTGGCCTGCTTGTGGTATTACCCTTACTTTTTCAGAAGGTGTAGTAATAATCAGGTTACCGCAATCTTCTGGCGTATCTATGTAATAGACGCCAGAAAGACATTCATCATCATCGTCATGTGTATGCTCTTGGGTCACCTGTCCTGGCTGCATTAGATTAAACCAAAAACCGGCCTTTAATGGCTTATTCACAGCGAGTATTTCTTTGGCAAACTGCGTGGCTTGCTCAAGCACAATTTGCATTGCCGGCACATAGTCAAAATCGATATAGAGGTTTTCATAGCGACCGGCAAAGAAATGACTACGCCGTACCACTTCACTATCTCTATACTGACCAAATTGCTTAATAATCGCCGCATTCGTGTCGATACTGTCTGCCAACTCCCGTATGTATACATATTCGGTAGTTGCCATTAACCCATCACTTCCACAAGAATTGTCTTGGCAATAAAGCCAACAAAACCCAAACCCAGGGCAATAAACAGCACCATGAAGCCATAACGGCCTGCTTTTGATGCTTCTCCCATACGATAAATAATATAAAGCATATACAAGATTAGCCCGGTACAACCGATAATCAGCGAGTAATGTTCGAAGGTTTCAATTGTCATGACAAGGCTCAGAAAGGTGTCTATGCAAATTATAGTACCATTAGACTATGCTAATATTTAAAATAGACTAAAACACTACTACTTTCAATGTTTTAAACTTGAACCGCTACGATATTAGGGTAGAAACAACACGATTACGGCCACCTCGTTTACCGGCATAAAGCACTTCATCCGCATGTTTAATGCAGGTATCGACATCACAGCTACCATCATAAATAGTCACACCGAAGGTCATAGTGACGGAAAAAGTATTAGTCTTATATTGGTATACCGTATTAGCCAAAGTCTCACGCAATTTTTCAATTGCCTGAATCCCCCCCTCTAACTCAGTTTCAGGCAACATAATTAGGAACTCCTCACCACCCCAGCGCGCAACAACATCTTGTTGGCGTAGTGAATCCTTCATCAATGTCGAGACTTGTTGCAATACGTAATCACCGCAATCATGTCCATAATCATCATTAAATTTCTTGAAGTGATCGATATCGGTAATCGCGAGTAAAAAAGACTTCTTATCACGTTGATAGCGAATCACTTCTTGATCCATTAATTCATGCATCTTGCGTCGATTAAACAGACTGGTCAGGGTATCTGTTGTCGCGAGCAATTCCATTTGTTGTTCTGCGCGTATCGATGCAATACGAAAAAAGTAGCCCAAAATGCCAAAGGCTGAAAAATTCACTGCAATATTCATGTACTGCAAACCACCAAGAATCGCACTGGGTACCTTGGCTACGTAATCTGGCTGGTGGGTATAATTTAAAAGCCATAGATAACCCGCAAAGATCAACAGCGCTTCAATAATAATGATACAAATATTTTGCTTATGATTAATAAACAAAAACAAAATAATCGGCAAGAAATAGTAATGAAAGCCACTTTCCCAACCTAGGAAATAGGTGGCAAGTGCCGCATGTACAACGCTTTCAATTGCGACAAAAATAATCGCTTCACGATGATGAGTGGCACGGTTCAAGAAATAAGCCAGCACCCAAACCAGAGAACTAAAAATATTAAAAATCGCTAACTCTGGCAAACCAATCCAGAAAAACAACGGTATAAATAACGAATGAGCGCCAAAACCCAAATAACAAAGATAGTTCAACGCAACATATAGACGGTAATTGTCCCGGCTAATTTCAGCCGTCTTGAACACATCCAAAGTTAGCAGCATCGCGATCTATCCCCTTATTATTAAAGACATTGAACCATGAAAAGAAGCTATTGTCTTACCAATAGTCGATATATTATATCTGGAACAAGTGAGGCACCATGGTCGCTAACAAGAACAATCTGATTATTAAGCTATTTACTGGTTTATTGCTGTTATTAAGCGCTAGCTTGGTGAATGCAGGCCCTCTCACTGATATGAATGGCAATGCTGCCAGCATCAATGATTATACGGGTAAAGGTAAATGGCTAGTCGTGATGTTTTGGGCCTCTGATTGTCATATCTGCAATAAAGAAGCACACCAATATGTTGATATGCAGGCTCGCCACGAAGACGGCAATATTAGTGTGCTTGGTGTCACCACAGACGGAATGGCAAATAAAGCTGGCGCAATGAGCTTCATTAAGGAACACAAACTAAATTTCCCTAATTTGATTGGCTCACTCGAAGATATTGCAGGAATGTACTACGACCTAACAGGCAATCAATGGATCGGCACACCGACCTTCTTTATCTATAACCCCGAAGGCAAATTAGGTGTTGCTGATGCCGGTGCTATCCCTGCAAAAATTATTGAAGACTTTATTGCTGAGAATTCGTAGATAACTTCGAGCCTAGGCATCATATCCCAGGTTCGGTGATAACCAACGCTCCACCTCCGCAACCGTCATACCCGTGCGCTGCGCATATTCTGCAACTTGATCGCGATTTATCTTGCTTACCGCAAAGTAACTTGCATCAGGATGTGCGTAATAAATACCACTGACAGCGGCGGTCGGTAACATCGCTTTTGATTCGGTCAAGGTAATACCGGCCATATTTTCCGCATCGAGCAATTGCCACAAAATATCTTTTTCGGTGTGATCAGGGCTGGCAGGGTAACCAGCTGCCGGACGAATGCCTTTGTATTGTTCTTTAATCAATTCTTGACTGGACAAAGACTCATCTGCGGCATAACCCCAAAATTCTTTTCGCACACGCAAGTGCATACGCTCAGCAAAGGCCTCAGCAAGACGGTCAGCTAATGCTTTTAGCATGATGGAATTGTAATCATCATGGTCGGCTTCAAACTCAGCAACCTTACTATCGATACCGATACCCGCAGTGACAGCAAAACCACCAATGTAATCATGTAAATCTGTACCCTTTGGTGCAATGAAATCAGTCAGACACAGATTAGGTTTACCCGGTGGTTTTTCTTGTTGCTGACGAAGATTATGTAGAACCGCTTTTACTTCTGTCCGAGTATTATCGGTATACACTTCAATATCATCACCAATGGCATTCGCTGGGAACAGACCAATTACTGCACGAGCACCGAGCCACTTCTCATTAATAATTTTATCTAACATCGCCTGCGCATCGGCAAAGAGTTTTTTCGCTTCGACGCCTTTTTCAGCATCATCAAAAATCTTAGGATAACGTCCTTTCAATTCCCAAGTATGGAAAAAAGGTGTCCAATCAATATACTCTCGCAATTCTGCTAACGAATAATCATCAAAGGTTTTTAAACCCGTAAAACTGGGTTCCTTTGGTTGATAATCTGACCAATCAATCGGTACTTTATTCTTTCTCGCTTGTTCGATATTCAGCCATTTAATCTGCGCGCGTCGCCCTGCATGGTTAACACGGACCGTTTCATACTCTTCTTTCAACGCTGATACAAAATCAGCCTTTTGATCTTTACTAATAAGATTCTGCGCAACACCTACAGCACGTGAAGCATCTTTAACCCATACGTTTGGGTGATCATAATTCTGATCTATCTTAACCGCGGTGTGTGCCTTGGATGTGGTCGCACCACCAATCATCATCGGAATATCAAAACCACCACGTTGCATTTCTTTGGCCATATGCACCATTTCGTCCAGTGATGGCGTAATCAAACCGCTCAAGCCGATAATATCAACATTGTGTTCTTTCGCCGCTTCAATGATCTTATTCGCAGGCACCATCACACCGAGATCGATTACTTCAAAATTATTACACTGCAATACGACGCCAACGATGTTTTTACCAATGTCGTGTACATCACCCTTAACCGTTGCCATGAGAATCTTGCCATTGGTTTGCGCGCCTTCCGATTTCTCTGCCTCAATAAAGGGCAATAAATGCGCAACGGCTTTTTTCATAACACGTGCAGATTTAACAACCTGAGGTAAAAACATTTTACCGTCGCCAAATAGATCACCGACCACATTCATGCCATCCATTAGTGGACCTTCGATTACCTGAATAGGTCGCTCATGCTGCAAACGTGCTTCTTCGGTATCTTCTACGATGAACGCATCAATCCCCTTTACCATTGCATGTGCAATACGCTTATTCACTGGCTCTTCGCGCCAAGTGAGGTCTTCTACTTTTTTACCAGTACTGCCATCACCTTTATATTGATCGGCAATATCCAATAAACGTTCTGTCGCATCATCTCGACGATTTAGTACCACATCTTCAACCGCATTACGCAATTCTTCAGGGAGATCATCATAAATAGCTAGCTGACCGGCATTAACAATGCCCATGTCCATGCCAGCCTTAATTGCGTGATACAAGAACGCGGCATGAATCGCTTCACGTACCGGATTATTACCTCGAAATGAGAATGATACGTTCGATACACCGCCACTTATCATAGCGTGCGGCAAAGTATTCTTAATGTCGCGTGTCGCTTCAATAAAATCGACACCGTAATTATTATGCTCTTCAATGCCCGTTGCGACTGCAAAGATATTCGGATCGAAAATAATATCTTCTGGAGGAAAACCAACTTGTTCGGTCAGAATTTTATAGGCACGGGTACAAATTTCTACCTTACGTGCCTGCGTGTCTGCCTGCCCTTCTTCATCAAAGGCCATGACAATAATCGCTGCACCATAACGTCGGCACAATTGTGCTTGCTTAATAAAGTTTTCCTCGCCCTCTTTCATCGAGATCGAGTTCACTACACCTTTACCTTGAATGCACTTTAGACCGGCTTCGATAATTGGCCACTTCGATGAATCGATCATCACTGGCACACGCGAGATATCTGGCTCACCGGCAATCAGATTTAGGAATGTCACCATGGCATGTTCGCCATCGAGCATGCCTTCATCCATATTGATGTCGATCACCTGAGCACCACTTTCAACTTGCTCACGCGCAACACTCAATGCTTCATCGTACTGTTCTTCAAGAATTAGACGTTTGAATTTTGCCGAACCGGTGACATTGGTACGTTCGCCGACATTAACGAATAGCGAATCTTCAGTAATATTACAGGGCTCTAAACCACTCAAACGTGTGGTGAAATTATTTTGCTTTGGTTGGCGTGGTGGATACTTAGCGACTGCGTCTGCAATCGCGGAAATATGCGCAGGTGTTGTGCCACAACAGCCACCAATAATATTTAGGAAGCCATTCTTGGCCCACTCTTCAATCTCAGCGGCCATTTCAGCGGGTGTTTCATCGTACTCACCAAATTCATTTGGTAAACCCGCATTGGGATGCGTGTTGATATGACAGTTCGCAATGCCGGCAATCTCTTCAACATATTGACGCAACTCTTTAGCACCAAGCGCGCAGTTAAAACCAAAACTAATCGGTTCAACATGCCGCAATGAGTTCCAAAATGCCTCTGCTGTTTGTCCAGACAATGTGCGTCCTGATGCATCCGTGATCGTACCCGAGATCATCACCGGTAATTTCACATTGTGTTCATCAAAATATTCTTCAATTGCAAATAGGGCGGCCTTTGCGTTCAGCGTATCAAAAATAGTTTCAACCAGAATGATATCGGCACCGCCATCAACCAGGCCACGCATGGATTCTGTATAGGCTTCTTTGAGTTGATCAAAGGTGATGTTTCGATAACCGGGATTATTTACATCCGGAGAAAGACTCGCGGTGCGGTTGGTAGGGCCAAGCACCCCTGCAACAAAACGCGGACGTTCTGCGGTTTCAAATTCATCACACGCGGCTCGCGCAACGGCAGCGGCTTCACGGTTAATTTCATATACCAATTCTTCCATCTGATAATCAGCCATCGAAATGGAAGTGGCATTGAAGGTATTGGTTTCGACAATATCCGCACCGGCTTCAAGATAGGCCTTATGGATGTCCTTAATGATCTGTGGCTGGGTTAGTACCAGTAAGTCATTATTACCCTTAACATCACATGGCCAGTCAGCAAAACGCTCACCACGATAATCGGCTTCTTCAAGCTTGTAGGTCTGGATCAGGCTGCCCATGGCACCATCTAGAATCAAGATGCGTTCGGCAAGTGCCTTATGAATGAGGTCGGTACGTTTATTTTCCACGGGCATAACTACTTATATTAAGGTGATATCGGTCGCAAATTGTAGCACAGCCCTAGTTGGCTGCTGAAATCAGATTTTGAAAGCGGCTTGCTTATCAGTGGTAATGTAAAAACCTGGTTTCTTTTTGCTTTTTGCCTTTGATTTGTACATCAGCGTATCCGCTTTTTTTACAAAACTATCACTATCCAGAAACTCATCCGGTCCGGTACTGCTAATACCAATACTGAAACTAATACCCTTATTTTCAGTCTGCTTGAAATCTTCCACCATACGAGTGATAACCAAAACGGCCTCGTCAAGGGTGGTCTTGGTAAGAATAATGCAGAACTCATCACCACCGTAACGACAACATATATCTGAATCCCTGCTTACGTTTAGCATTGATTTCCCTACCGAGGCCAATAATTCATCACCGGCCTTATGTCCTAGGCTATCGTTTAGTTTTTTAAATCCATTTAAATCTAGATAGCAAAGCGATAAAGGTTGTTTATAACGCTCGGAACCAGATAATTCACGTCGCATATGATCGTAGAAAGCCCGCTGATTATATAAATCAGTCAAGGCATCTTTCAATGATAGCTCTTCGAGCTGCTTAGTCCGTCGTGCAACTTCTTTTTCGAGATTTTCTGCATAGTGACTAACTTCATCTTTTGCGACATTAACCTCGTTAACCAGACTTGATATATAGGTATCAAACACAAGCTGTATATCAAACATCAGAAGCTTATTAATGGCTGTCTTGATCAAGTTTGACTGAACATGATCGTCAGTCGCCATGTAAGTCATATCGATCGTTTCATACAACACCGTTCTTAGCATGTGGATCGCAGCAATATAGAGCTTGGATGTAACACCAATGCGCTGATGAACCTTACCAATACGCAGGCGTCGATTTACATACAACTCGTCATAATGACCATCAAACAATTCTAGAATGTAGCGCTGCATTGCGCTCTTTAAACGACGCAGGGTTTCTGCATCACCAATTAGCATTGAAATTTCGGGAACAGCGGTTTGTCGTTCGTAAAAATTCTTAACGATACCGTCAATATACTTGTTGATTAGTGGCTTACAGTCACTCAGTAGTTCTTCATCAACCGATGTGAACCCGAGCAATTCCTTACGCTTTTCTATCTCCCATTTCGTGATCTGCAACTGCTCAGCGAGTGTCTTATCAAGTTGTTCCATGCTATAAACCCTACAAAAAAAGGGGCTGGAGAATCCAACCCCTCTCTAATACAAGGATTATCGGTTAAACTTGTTCAACCTTTAGCACAACGCCATCAATGCCAGTCACGCGAACTTTAGTTCCTAACTCACAATCAGCACCCTCAATTTTCCAAGTTGAGTCATCTACCTTGATTTTGCCTTGACCATTAACCACTGGCTCTTCAAGGGTAAATACTCGATTTACATATTGTGCGCCACGCATATTCAAATTGGGCTGATCTGTTGTGGCCGGGTGCTTGCGCGCATAAATTCGCCAGCCATAGATGCTGGCAACTGATAACACCGCGAAAATCATAAACTGCGTTTCCCACGTGATAGACGGAAAAATTGCCATCATAATACTGACTACTGCCGCCGCAACGCCAAGCCAAACCATGAATGCACCTGGTGCAAACATCTCCAGGACGATCAGGATCACCGCGATAATACCCCAGTGCCAGCTATTTAGTTCCATGAAGAGTTCCATTTCTTACTCCGGTTTCTTAAAGGCTTCTTTAGCAATCTCGCTGATACCACCAATCGCACCGATAACGCTAGAAGCTTCTACCGGCATGAAAAATACCTTCTGATTATCCGCGCTACCAATTGTCGTTAGGGCTTCAATATATTTATTCGCGACAAAGTAATTAATCGCCTGCACATCACCTTTTGCAATCGCCTGAGATACCATCATAGTTGCTTTGGCTTCTGCCTCGGCAAGACGTTCACGCGCTTCCGCTTCACGGAATGACGCTTCTTTATCACCTTCTGCAGCAAGGATAGCAGCCTGCTTCTCACCTTCTGACTTAAGAATCGCTGCCTGGCGGTAACCTTCTGCTTCAAGAATATTGGCACGTTTTTCACGTTCTGCCTTCATCTGACGAGCCATTGATTCGACCAGATCACGCGGTGGCGAAATATCCTTAATCTCGATGCGGGTCACTTTCACACCCCATGGTGTTGTTGCATCATCAACGACATTCAATAATTGCGCATTAATCGTGTCACGTTGCGATAACAACTCATCCAGATCCATTGAACCCATCACAGTACGAATATTCGTCATGGTTAGGTTGAGAATCGCATAATCAAGCTGGTTCACTTCATATGAAGACTTGGCGGCATCCAATACTTGCGAAAACACCACGCCATCAACTGTGACCATGGCGTTATCCTTGGTGATGACCTCTTGCGAAGGTACCTCCATGACGCGCTCCATCATATTAATCTTGTTACCTATAGTATCAATCACCGGCACAATGATATGCAGACCAGGCCGTAAGGTCTTGGTGTAACGACCAAAACGTTCCACAGTGTATTCCATACCCTGAGGCACTACCTTGGCGCCCATCCAAACAATCGCAACGGCCAGAACAACCAGTGCAATAACGAGGGTTCCAGAATCCCCAAAATTAAACATAAGCCTCTCCTTTTATTTACTTTCTAATTTATTTTTTTCCCAGTATAGACCGACTTGTACTCAGCCGGTCAATTCGATTTACACTCTTTGTAACTGCCAACCATGCAATCAATATAAAAACCCAATTATTAGAATAATATACGTAATATCGATAGACATTAACCACTATTTAAATATTATACATATATATTGGGTTAATTTATCCATATTCAACCTAAATTAACATAACTTATTACTAGTCTAGCTTTATTTTTGTCAAAAATAATGATATGGGATAAATGTGGTTATTTAGTCTCTTATATCTCCATTTAATAGTATTTGGAGGGTTTTAGATGCTATCTCCAACGAGCATCGCCACATTTCTGATACCCGAATCAACATCACCAATCATGCCTTCTTCCCGATAGGCTCGAATAACCAAACCATCACACAATGCCAATAATTCATTTTTCTCAAGTAAATAATCTGGATTTGAAGGACCAACACCTTGTGGCTTGTCTCGCACAAAGGTTTCGTAATATAAAAGACCGGAAGGTTTCAGTGCCGCAATTAGGGCAGGGAATAATTGACGCTCAAGGAAGTAACTCACCACAATCACATCAAAACTATTTACTGCGGGTGGATTACCAATAATATCCCTAACCTGTCCGTCAACAATCAATGATTTTTGCGTCGCAAAATTATTCAGCTTCTCAATGCCAACCGGCGATAAATCCCATGCACTGGTTGCTAAACCGTGTTTCGCCAACAATAAGGCGTTACCACCCATGCCACTGGCAAGATCCAGAGCGTGACCTTGAGTAGGGAGTAGATGGGAAAATTCGCGTAATACTTGGCAGGCTTGCGGGGTATCACTATTTTTAGCGTAACGCGCATCCCATTGCGCTTGTAACTCATCAGCCAAAGTATTATTTACGCCAGAAGGTTGGTGTTAGCAGCACCAACAAAGTAAAGATTTCAAGACGGCCTAGGAGCATCGCAAAACACAGTACCCATTTTGCAATATCACTAATATCACCATAATGTGCCGCAACATCACCAAGACCCGGTCCTAAGTTATTCATACAGGCAGCAACCGCAGAAAATGCCGTCACTTGATCCATGCCTGTTGCCATCAAGATAAGCATGATAATGACAAACATGGCGACATAAGCCGAGAAGAAACCCCATACCGAATTGATAACGCGATCTGACATCGCTTTGTTACCTATCTTTACCGGAATTTGTGCGCTTGGATGTACCAAACGACTAAGTTCGCGAAAACCTTGCTTTAATAACAAGAGGAAACGAATTACCTTCATGCCGCCACCGGTCGAACCAGCACAACCACCGACAAAACTAATAAAGAGTAATAACACCGGTAACAAACCCGGCCATGATGCATAACCGGTAGTAGTGAAACCGGTCGTGGTGCCAATTGAAACGGTCTGGAATAGACCATGCTCTATTGCCTCAACCGGATCGCTAATACTGCCTGAAAAATATAAATAAGCCGACGTGACTACCGTGATGAGAAATAACAATCCAAGATAGAAACGTGCCTCACTATCTTTCAAATAGGCTGCAATACTAAATGATCGCCAAACAATAAAGTGCAGCGCAAAATTCATTCCCGCCAATAACATAAACAAAACCGCTACAGCTTCGATAAGTGAACTATCAAAATAACCCATGCTCGCGTCATGCGTTGAAAAACCACCAATCGCTATAGTCGAGAAGCTGTGCCCAATCGCATCAAAACCATTCATACCTGCGAACCAATAACCAAGTGCGCACATGATGGTTAAACCCAAGTAGATATACCAAAGCGCCTTAGCAGTTTCAGTAATACGTGGTGTTAACCTTGAATCCTTCATCGGTCCCGGTGTTTCAGCACGATAAAGCTGCATACCACCAATACCCAACATTGGTAAGATCGCGACCGCAAGAACAATAATACCCATACCACCGAGCCACTGTAATTGCTGCCGATAATAAAGTATCGAATGCGGCAATTGATCCAAACCCGTAATCACCGTTGCGCCAGTAGTCGTTAATCCAGAAATAGATTCAAACGCCGCATCTGTAAATGACATGCCAAGCCCGGGATAAAGAGCGAGGGGCAGGGCACCGAATAAACCCAGTACTGTCCAGAAAAGCACCACCACCAAAAAACCATCACGTAAACGTAACTCACGTCGCGAACGATTTACCGGTAACCAAAATACTAACCCTGTGGAAAAAGTAACCAGAAAAGCCAGCGCAAAAGCATCTCGTGCGCCATCATCATAAATAAAAGACACTACGATTGGCGGCAACATTGTGATGCTAAATAGCATCAACAAGATACCTAAAATTCGCTGTATCGCTATCGGCTGCATAATAACTTAAAGAAACGCAATTCCGACTTGGAATAAACGTTCGACGTCGACAATACGATTTTTATCGACCAGGAACATAATGACATGATCATCTTCTTCAATAACCAAATCGTGGTGAGCAATAATGACTTCATCACCACGAACAACGGCTCCAATTGTCGCTCCCGGTGGTAATGAAATTTCTTCAACCATACGACCAACAACTTTCGACGTTTTATTGTCACCATGAGCGATCGCTTCAATCGCTTCTGCCGCTCCGCGTCGAAGTGAATGTACAACGGCAACATCGCCGCGACGAATATGTGCCAACAAACTCCCAATGGTTGCCTGCTGCGGTGAAATTGCAATATCAATAATGCCGCTCTGTACTAAATCAACATAAGCAGCGCGATTAATTAACGCCATCACCTTTTTTGCACCCATGCGTTTAGCTAGCATCGCCGAAAGAATATTAGCTTCATCATCATTCGTTAACGCACAAAAGACATCACAGTTTTCAATATTTTCTTCCATTAACAATTCTTCATCTGCAGCATCACCATGTAACACAATACTGCGTGATAATTGTTCTGATAATGTTTTCGACGTTTTCAAATTGTGTTCAATAATTTTAACTTGATAACGCGACTCAAGTGATTTGGCGAGTCGATAACCTATATTACCGCCGCCAGCCAACATAACGCGCTTACAAGGACGATCTAATTTTCGTAATTCACCCATCACAGCGCGAATATCTTTTTTCGCCGCAACAAAGAAAACCTCGTCATCGGCTTCGATAACCGTTGTGCCTTCAGGAATAATCGCTCGACCACGCCGGAAGATTGCTGCAACACGCGATTCAACGTTCGGCATGTGTTTACGCAGGTCTCGCAACTCATGGCCAACTAACGGGCCACCGTAGTACGCTTTAACGGCAACCAATGAAACACGCCCCTGAGCAAAGTCGAGTACTTGTAATGCCCCTGGATGCTCAATAAGACGTTCAATATAATTTTTTACTAATTGTTCAGGACTAATCAAGACATCAATCGGAAGCGCTTCTTGTGTAAATAATTCCGGTTGCGATAAATATTCCGCCGAACGAACTCGCGCAATTTTAGTTGGCGTGTGGAATAGGGTGTAGGCAACCTGACAAGCTATCATATTCGTTTCATCACTGTTTGTTACAGCGATAATCATATCCGCGTCTTCTGCGCCTGCTCGTGCCAATACTTCTGGATGAGATGCATGACCAGTGACCGTTCTCAAATCAAGACGATCTTGTAGGTCTTCCAGCTTTTGTGCATCCGTATCAACAACAGTGATGTCATTTGCTTCACTTGCCAAATTATCTGCGACGGATGTACCTACTTGTCCTGCACCAAGAATAATAATTTTCATTATTGTTCGTTATCTCCATTACCGACCTTTTTCGGATCAATACCTAATGCACGTAATTTTCGATATAAATGGGTACGTTCCATTTCTGCCAATTTAGCTACTTTACCAACGCTGCCACCAGCTTCTCGCAAGCGATGTTCTAAATAGGCTTTTTCAAATGCTTCTCGGGCTTCGCGTAGTGGCAAATCAAATACCGGCGACATTAAAACAGTCGTGCCAGCCTTAACTTTTTCTTCACCAAGCATAGTTTCAATTTCATCGAGTTCAACCGATTCATTACCACCAATAATTAAAGCTCGTTGTACCAAATTCTGTAATTCACGAATATTGCCGGGCCAACCATAATTTCGCAGTCTATTTTGTGCCGCAACTGAAAAACTTCTGTATGGAAGATGATCCTGGGTAACAAACTGATCGACTAAATGATTAAGCAATTCAGAGATATCTTCACTATGTTCACGTAATGGCGCGATATTTAGTGGCACAACATTAAGTTGATAGTACAAATCATCACGGAACTCGCCACTACCTACACGCTGCTGCAGGTCATGCCGTGTTGAAGCAATCACCCGCACATCGATCGCAACCGGTTCCTTGCCACCAATACGCAAGAATGAACCCGATTCCAGCGCACTAACTAACTTACTCTGAGTTTCCAAATCCATATCGGCAACATCATCAAGGAACAACACACCCGCATTCGCTTGTTCAAGACGACCATAGTGCACTTTGCCATTTTCCTCTGTGCCAAATAGCTCAACCGCCGATTGTTCACTACTCATCGAAGCAACACCGACTTCAACAAAAGGGCCACTGCTACGTGCACTGTTAGCATGCAGGTACCTCGCACACTGGTGTTTACCGCAACCTTGTTCGCCAATGAACAATACCCAAGTATCGTGCTGTGCAATGCGTTGAATTTGCTCACGTAATTTTTGCATCAACTCGCTTTTGCCCATAGGTTCCGTAACCGGGCGCAAGTGTTCACGCATATCCGTGTTTTCACGTTGCAGCTTGTCAGCTTCTAAGGCACGCTCAATAGTAAGGAGTAATTTAGCTAACGAGAGGGGTTTTTCAATGAAGTCATAAGCACCCAGACGAGTTGCTTCCACGGCGGTTTCTACCGTGCCATGGCCTGACATCATGATCACAGGCGAGGTTAAACTACCTTCTTCCTGCCATTCTTTAAGAAGGGTAATGCCGTCTACATCCGGCATCCAGATATCGAGAAGAATTAAATCGGGACGATGTGCTCGACGTGCGTCACGTGCTGCTGCCGCATCTTCGGCAACACTAACGTCATAACCCTCATCCACAAGGATTTCCTGAACCAGATTTCGAATATCTGGCTCGTCATCAACAACAAGAATATGTGTTGTACTCATGTATGGACGGTTTCGTTAATTTTTAATATTTCCGCGTTACATTCCTCAACTGCCCAGCATTGTAACGCGCAAAGTGGCTTCGCAACAATCACGCTTGCGTCTCAGCATCATCTTGCCCATCTTGATGTAATACTGGCAATCTGATCACGACCATTGCGCCGCCTTCAGGACGATCTTCTGCAGCCACCATACCACCATGTTCTTCAACAATCTTTTTCACAATTGCCAAACCCAAACCAGTGCCACCTTGCTTGCTGGTCACGTACGGTTCAAATAATTCGGATTCTTTATCGCCCATCCAACCGGGACCATTATCTTCAATTCGCAGTTCAACGTAACGGCAATTTGATTCCTGCATACATAACGTGCGTAACGCGATTTCTGGCTGCGGTGTCACATCTTGCATCGCTTCAATCGAATTCTTTATCAGGTTATGCAACAGCTGCCGTAAACGCCCTGCATCCGCCTCAACATGTGGCATAACGGGATCCAGGCTAATATCCAAGCGTAAATTAGATTCATCATCTCTATATAAATCAAGCACTTCATTAACCAAGGTATTCAAATTAAGCACTTCAAGCTTGATCTGCGGTGCTCGTGCATATTCAGAAAATGCATTGACCATGTCCTTCATGGCTTCAACCTGCTGCACAATTGTATGGGTTGCACGATCTAGGACCTCGGCCGATTCAGCATCCATGGTGTCCAAATATTTATGCCGCAGCCGTTCTGCTGACAATTGGATAGGTGTTAATGGATTCTTAATTTCATGTGCCAAACGTCGCGCAACTTCACCCCATGCGGCATTACGTTGAGCCTGCATCAAATTCGTGACGTCTTCAAAAACAATAAGCGTATCACCTGAGGTTTCCAGCGCATCAGTCATAGGCACGCCTCGACAAACCAATACTTGTCGTCCAGCTGACCCAAATAAGGTGATCTCTTCACTCCATTGTTGATGCTTTTCCATTTGTTCTAAAAGAATCTCAACAAAACGTCCAAGCCGTGCATGCTGTGAAGCCAATTCTTTAATCGACTTGCCTTCAACGTGGGTTAAATCAACTGATAAAATTTGGCTCGCTGCCTCATTAAAGGTTTGTAAGCATTGCTCAGCATCCAGCGTCATTACGCCTGAACTTAAATTCGATAATACACAGGCCTGATAGGCTTGTTGCTCATCAACCTTGTCGCGACTGAGTTGTTCGTCATTACGCGCTCTCTCAATACGCCGTGTCATTTGGTTGAATGATTCCACCAAGAAACCCAATTCATCATTCGCGGGCAACGGTAGGCGTTTACTGTAATCACCCAATGCCACAGCCTGCGTACCTTCGGCCAGATCAGTAATGGGTGCTACTAATTTACGTGCCGTGTAAAACGCGGCCCATACTGCGCTTAAAACGCTCAGCAGTAATGCCAAGGTCAAGGTTAAGGTAAAACTGTATTTAAGCGGGCTACGTAAATAAACCAACTCATTGTAGGTCGAAAACGTTTCTTGTACTGAAGCAGCTAATTCTCGTTGACGTGCGGTAACGGCATACAAAGCTTGCAAAGAACGAATCCCAAGATCGGCTCTCACAAGTGGCACGCGCACAACAACACGAATTTGCAAGCCTACACCCGCTATTGTATCAAGCCCTGCATAATTTCGACCAAAACTAATATCATTAAAGATCGCTTCGTCAGGGCGATTCGGGTTAATAACGAGTTCAGCTTTGATATTACTTGAAGCAACAATTCTATTGCCATCAAACAACGTCATTTCACTTGCGCCACTACGGGCACGCAAATCATCTAGGCGTAAAACTGCTGATGCCTCAGATTCATCGGCCACATCAACGGCAAGCTGTTCTGTTGTTCTTAATAAATCACGTAGGCGGCTATCTAATGAAGAGCGAGATAATTCGAGTGAATCATTCAGTGATTGTTCAATACGCACATCAAACCAGCTATCAATTCCGCGATGCAAAAAATCCACCGAAAAATAATAAACGACACAAACAGGAATAACGGCAATAACAACGAATAACACCAATAATCGTGTTGTTAGTCTCGATCCTGGCTCGCCTAATTTATAGCGTCTATAAAGGCCGATCACATTTACAGCGATCATCACCACCAACATAGTTAGGCCAACTAATATCGTGATTAAAAGGAGGACATATTGCTGGTTAAAACTCGCTGAATCTTCTGTTGCACCACTCATTATATAAAGCGATAACAACAATAATATTGACAACAGCGCCGCTGCATAGGGTCCAGACGTTAGGCGTTTAAGAACTATAATGGACATGAAAACCACTCACTACTTAACTGCCAATAACTCTCTACCCATGCCAACGGACGCAATGGCGCAGGTAGTGCGTTAGTATCTAACTCGCTATGTATTTTTACCACGACATTCTTCGAATCTTGTAATGCATCCTGTTTTATAATCGGTAATTCATGCACTCTACCCAATGCACGTAACGCCGCGGATAATGACAGATAACTCTGCTGCTCAGCAGAGGCCAATTTTTTTACAATGTATTGTCCACTCAGTGCGTGATATTCCAACTCATAACGTTGCAGCAATTTACTAATTGACTCATTCCATAAATAAGCCCGTTGTCGCTCAAGCTTTATGGTTAATAGCATTGTAATAGTAACGCCATTATTCAATGCATCGAGCACCTCATCATTAAGCTCGTAATGAATATTTGCGTTTAACTGATACATGCCTTGATTAATTTTAGTGCTTGCAGATTCAATTTTTATTTCTGCTGCTTGTAACTGACAAGGGAGCAATAGCAGCAAAATCACCAATAAATAAAATTGGCGAAAATCAGGACAATATGCAGTTGAATCCGCTGCGCTCATAGTTCTAGTATTTATTATTGTAATAACGCTACCGAACATTCATCTATGCCGGCTATTTATAGTTCTTTTATACCACGATGACGCGGGTTAAGGCGCCTTTTCGAGCAAGGCGTAATAAAAGCCATCCATATCTTGTTGGCCCGGTAAAATTTGCCGTCCGTATTTTTGTGCCGTACCCCAACCTGCCTCGATAATAACCTCACTGGCTTCGGTTTGTCTGGCTAAAAAAGAATCTATCTGCTGAACATTTTCATCAGGCAAAATAGAGCAGGTGGCATACAGTAATCGCCCCCCCGGTTTCAAGATTGGCCAAAGCACATCGAGCATTTTGGCCTGCGTTTTCGCAAGGCTGACAATATCTGTTTCACGACGAAGTAATTTAATATCAGGATGGCGACGAATTACACCGGTTGCGCTACAAGGTGCATCCAGCAAGATACGATCAAAAGCAGCAATATTTTCCATTTCACTGGCATCGCTCACATCAACACAAGCCACTTCAGCCTTTAGTGATAAACGCGTTAAGCCATCATTCAATCGTTCCAAACGTTGTTCACTGTTATCCCATGCGACTACATTCAACTTCTCACCATTGGCTGCTGAATACTCTAGCAAAGCAGCTGTTTTACCACCCGGCGCAGCACAAGCATCCAGCACTCGTTCACCCCCCATCGGAGCTAATAATTCGCTCGCCAACTGTGCAGCCGCATCTTGAACAGAGACCTTGCCTTGTTCAAAACCCGGTAACTTATCCACGTTAACGGGCTGCTCTAATTGCAAACCAGCAGGAGTGGGTTCAATCGGTTCAGCCCATAGTCCTTCCGCCTTTAATAACTCAAGATAACTATCTCGATCAATGCAGGCGCGGTTGACCCGCAGACTCATGGGTGGATGAGACTGACTGGCCTCACGGATTTGTGGCCATTCTTCTGGCCATGCTTTCTTCAATCGCTGCGCGAGCCATTCTGGCATCTCGGCGTCAACCTCAGGCTTATCATGCACCTTTTGAAGTAAGTCCTCACTTTCTCTTAAATACCTTCTAAGTAAGGCATTCACTAGGCCTCGTGCCCATGGTTTGTTTAAGCTCTTAGTACCGCTCACGGTTTCATTCAAAGCTGCATGGTTAGGAATCCGCATATAGATAAGTTGATATAGCCCCACTAGGATAAGCGCCAGAACATCTTTGTCGCGTGGTTTGAGATTTTTGCTCAACAGCAATCTCGCTAAATTATATAGTTGGTAATAATGTCGCATAACACCAAAACTAATTTCATACAGCAGACCAATATCACGAGGGGCAACCACTGAACGAGAAAGCTCAAGTGCCATAGTTAAAGATTCATGTTCACCAATAACGGCAGTAATACATCGTGCGGCTTGTGCTCGAACATTAACGCCACCGCTCACAATTTATCTCCAGCGCTAAAACTATTTCCTGCTTCACGAAGTGCTGGACGCGAATTAACAAAGTCTGCTGCGGAGAGTCGTTTTTTCCCCGGTGCCTGTAACTCAATAATAGTTAAAACACCTGCGCCTGTTTGCACCGCGATACCCTGCTTATCAGCACGAATAATCTCACCCGGTGAAAATTTTTCTGTCGAGCTTTCATCTGAAATTTGGCTACGCCAAATACGTAAGGTTTCATCGCCTAACTGCGCAGTCGCTACAGGGAAAGGATTAAATGCACTAACCTGGCGCTGTACTGCTTCAACCGGCAAGTGCCAATCGATAGGCGCTTCTTCCTTACTTAACTTCGCTGCATAACAAGTTTGTGATTCATCCTGCACTTCAGGATTCGCTGTGCCGTCTTGTAATTGTGCAAGCACATCAAGCAATGCTTCGTTACCTAACGATGCTAACCGATCATGTAATTCTGAAGCGGTTTCATTAGGTTCAATGGGTGTAGTCACTTTTGCCAGCATATCGCCCGTATCCAATCCCTTCGCCATTTGCATAATCGTTACGCCGGTTTCGCTATCCCCAGCAACTATCGCACGTTGAATCGGCGCAGCTCCGCGCCAGCGAGGTAATAAAGAGGCGTGCACATTAATGCACCCCAAACGTGGCATCGCCAATACAATCGGTGGCAACAATTGTCCATAGGCAACCACCACCATAATATCAGCCTGATAGTCAGCTAAACGTTGCTGAGCTTCTGTATCCCTGAGACTTTCTGGTTGCTCGACTGCAATACCCGCCTGCTCTGCACATTGTTTAACAGGGCTTGCCGTCAATTTACGTCCACGCCCAGCCGGACGATCCGGCTGTGTATAAACCGCAACAACCTCATGAGGTGAGTCAATTAGGCTCTGCAAACTAGGAACAGCAAAATCTGGCGTTCCCGCGAATATGATTTTTAATGATTTAGACATGCGGATATAGCTTTACAAAACCACGTGATCTTCAGCAAACTTTTGATCTTTCTCAAGTTTTTTTCTTATTCTATTTTGTTTGAGAGGTGAAAGGTAATCAACAAACATCTTTCCTTCAAGATGATCCATCTCATGCTGAATACATACGGCGAGCAGCCCATCGGCCTCCATGTCAAACGATTCACCATGACGATCTAAGGCTTGTAACTTAATCGTTTCGGCTCGTTCAACTTTTTCGTAGATACCTGGCACTGATAAACAACCTTCCTCATGCACTTCAACACCATCTTTTACCGTGATTTCAGGGTTAATTAGCACTAAGGGCTGATCTTTTTCGACTGAAATATCAATCACGATGATCCGCTCATGCACATCGACCTGCGTGGCAGCGAGCCCAATACCGGGCGCGGCGTACATAATGGTAAACATGTCATCAATCAGCCGCCGAGTCGTACTCGTCACCTCATTGACCGGTTTTGCAACCGTTCTGAGGCGTGGATCAGGATATTTCAGTATATTTAATGTCGTCATGTGAATTACGTCAACAAATTCTAGTATTTACATAGGTTAAGCTGCTAAGATAATGATCATACTGGATAACGTGGCTCTTGCGCTATACTCAATACAGGGCTATGTTTGGTTAAACGTATCGGTTGAAGTCATGTCCAAACAGGCTCGACCCAATAATATATAAGAAAAGGGACTCACATGTTAGCCAGAAAAGTTCTTGTGCTCCTGATGCTGTGTTTCGCAACCATCGCCTTCGCAGCACCACCGACCCTGAATCCATCTCACCCGGACCGCTATACGGTTGTTAAAGGTGACACGCTCTGGGATATTGCCGGCCGCTTCCTCAAAAGCCCATGGCGTTGGCCCGATGTATGGCATGTTAACCCGCAGGTAAAAAATCCGCACCTGATTTATCCTGGTGATGAGTTAACCCTGTCATATGATGTCAATGGTGCGCCCGTTATTACAATTACAAAACGTGGCCACCCAACCGTAAAATTATCACCTGGTCTACGTAAAGAGCGTATTGATCGTGCCATTCCAACTATCCCTTTAGATGCAATTCAACAATTCTTATCTAAGCCTCTTGCTGTTGGTGAGAAAGAATTACAAGCAGCGCCATACGTTGTGCAACCTGCTAATGAACATGTTCTTGCCGGCGCAGGTGATCGTCTTTACGTTCGAGGCCTAAAAGAAGAAGGCAAAGCAAACTACAGTATCTTCCGTCCAGGCGAAGCCTATAAAAAGCATTCACTCAAGGAAGATGATAAGGAAACTGAGATACTTGGTTATGAGGCTTTATACGTAGGTGAAGCCACCGTTGCGCAGTTTGGTGAGATATCAACGCTTCTTATTACCAGCACGGAACGTGAATCACATGCTGGTGATCGACTATTACCTTTAGCTGATGACGATATCAGTGAAAACTTCATGCCACATGCGCCGCGCGCCGATATCGATGCAACGCTTATTGCTGTTGTCGATGGTGTTGCACAGATTGGTCAACACCAAATCGTGGTGATTGATAGTGGTAGCCGTGAACAGATCGATATAGGTACCGTTCTAGCTGTTTATACCCGTGGTAAAACTGTCTTTGATAATGTTTCACCCGAGCGCGGCGACAAAGTAAAACTACCTGATGAACGTGCTGGAACAGTACTGATTTTCCGCGTATTTGAGAAGGTTAGTTTTGGCTTAGTAATGGATGCAACTAGCCCACTTCATACATTGGATGCAGTGCGTAACCCACCTGAACTTTAAGAGATAACACAACACACTCCAGACGAGTCATCGTCTGGCAAGGCAAGGAGGCCTTGAATCATGATGAAACCGCAAGGATGCGGATCTACATTAGATCCCCTATTAGATCATAAAAAAACAAAATCCGATCAAGAGCTCGTCGCTTGGCTAACACTTTTACACACCCCGCGACTTGGTTGTAAAACACTTAGCAAGCTACTCGATCAATTTCATACTGCCACCGGCATACTTGAACATGCCGAAGAGCTCAACAATAAATCGTTACGGACCGCGCTCACCACACCCAATAATAAAGCCATCGAATCTGACCTTGCATGGCTGGCAACAGAATCTGATCACCATATTATTCATCTCACTGATCCTGATTACCCTTATTTACTTAAATTAATTGCCGATCCACCCTTGGTTTTATTTGTCGCAGGCGATCCAATAAATCTGTCTCTGCCCCAACTTGGCATTGTTGGTAGCCGCAATCCAACCGCATCTGGCCTGGAAGCAGCGCACAATTTCGCATCGGAACTATCTCAACATGGCCTGAATATCTGCAGTGGGCTCGCACTGGGTATTGATGCGGCTGCCCATGTAGGTGCTTTGCATGCTACGGCCAAAACCATTGCGGTCATTGGCAGCGGTCTGGATCGACTTTATCCCGCCCGCAATGCTCGACTTGCCAGCCGTATCCGCAAACAAGGAGCCGTTATTAGCGAGTTCCCGCCAGGCACCGCACCACTGGCTGCCAATTTCCCCCGACGCAACCGTATTATCAGCGGACTAAGTGTCGGTGTATTGGTTATTGAGGCTGCCCAACGTAGCGGATCACTGATCACCGCCAGACTTGCGGCCGAACAGGGCAGGGAGGTCTTTGCTATGCCTGGCTCAATCCATAACCCACTGGTACGTGGTTGCCATCGCTTAATTCGAAATGGCGCCTGTTTAGTAGAATCCACCCACGACATCATTAGCGAATTGCCTAGCCTGCTCGGAATATTCACATCATCGCTAGAAGCCAGTAACCATCAGGATTCTAGCGCCAAGCGACAAATACAGAACGAACCATTGATGGCCTATATCGACCACGATCCTGTTGCCATCGATACACTAATTTCACGTAGTGGATTGACGGCAGAGCGCGTTTCAGCGATGCTATCCTCATTGGAAATACAAGGATCTATTGTGGCTCTTCCTGGTGGAAGGTACTGCCGCAGCTGAAAAGCAGTTATGAAAGAAAACGTACTCGATGTGTTGGTCTATCTTTTCGAAAATTATATGGTGGATGATATTGAGCCACCTCAGGATCAACAGTCCCTGCAAACTGAATTAAGCAAAGCTGGCTTCGGCCAAGGTGAGATCAGTAAGGCATTCGATTGGCTAGAAGGCCTAACAACACTTCGTGAAAATGATCCCACGGAGAAACATGACAGCCCTCGATCTATTCGCATCTACACTGACGAAGAGGCTGAGCGCATTGATGTCGAATGCCGTGGTTTAATGTTACACCTCGAACAAGCGGGTGTATTAGATCAATATAGTCGTGAGTTAGTCATAGATCGGATCATGGCGTTAGAAGCTGACGAAATTGATCACGACGTTGTCAAATGGGTCGTACTCATGGTGCTGTTTAATCAGCCCGGACAAGAAGCTGCTTATGCATGGATGGAAGATTTCGTTTTTGAGGAAAACTACTCTCTATTACACTAAGCCTATAGCCGTAACACAAAGATTTATTATTTTAATTTAGCCGCACCTTGCGCAGGCATTTAACACAAGGATTAAGGTCTCTATAGAGACCCTAATAAAAATATATATGGGCAATAAACTCGTCATTGTCGAATCACCGGCAAAAGCAAAAACCATTAAGAAATATTTAGGCAAGGGCTTTGAAGTTCTCGCTTCCTATGGCCATGTCCGTGACTTATTACCGAAAGAAGGTGCGGTCGATACCGAACATGATTTCGAGATGAAATATCAGGCCATCGAAAGAAACCAAAAACATATCGATGCCATCTCCAAGGCAATTAAGAAATCTGATGCTTTATATCTCGCAACCGATCCGGATCGCGAAGGTGAAGCCATTGCCTGGCATTTATTTGAGTTACTTAAGAAAAAGAAATTATTAAAAGACAAAGAAGTCACTCGTGTGGTGTTCCATGAAATCACCAAGAAAGCGATACAAAATGCGATTGAGGAATCACGCGAACTTTCTTACGACTTAATCAATGCGCAACAAGCACGTCGTGCGCTCGATTATTTAGTTGGCTTTAACCTATCTCCGCTATTGTGGAAAAAGATTCGCCGTGGTCTATCCGCTGGTCGTGTGCAAAGCCCCGCGCTACGCATGATCGTTGAGCGTGAAGAACTTATTGAAAAGTTTGAACCACGCGAATACTGGAGCATAGAAGCAGACACCCAGGTTACAAAGAAAAAATTTGCTGCCAAACTACAACAATATGCTGGCGAAAAATTAACTCAGTTCAGTGTTAATAATACTGAACAAGCACACGATATTGAAAAAACGCTTAACGATGCAGCGCAAGGTGAATTAACCGTTGTTAAAGTTGAGAAAAAACAACGTAAACGTAATCCATCAGCGCCATTTACTACCTCGACACTACAACAAGAAGCATCTCGTAAATTAGGCTTTACCACACAACGCACCATGCGTATTGCCCAACAACTTTATGAAGGTATTGATACTGGCGAAGGTTCAGTTGGTCTGATTACCTACATGCGTACTGATTCGGTAACACTCGCGCAAGAAGCACTCGATGAAATTCGTGAAGTAATCGGATCACGTTACGGTGCAGATAAAGTACCTAGTGAACCGCGCACCTTTAAGACCAAAGCTAAAAATGCGCAAGAAGCTCATGAAGCTATTCGTCCAACTTCTGCTGAACGTGACCCGGAATCAATTAAAAAATTCCTCTCAACCGATCAAAATAAACTTTATGGCCTGATCTGGAAACGTACTGTCTCTAGCCAAATGGTTCATGCGACCATTAATACCGTTGGCGCTAATCTTGAAGCCGGTGCCGATACGGGTCATATCTTCCGTGCTAATGGTTCAACCATTGTTGATCCTGGCTTTATGGCGGTCTACCAGGAAGGTGTTGATGACACCCCTGAAGAAGATGATGAAAAATTATTGCCGCCAATGGAAAAGGGCGACAAAATCAAGTTACTCAAAGTTCGTCCCGAGCAACATTTTACAGAACCACCACCACGCTTTAATGAAGCAACTCTGGTGAAGACCCTTGAAGAACATGGCATTGGTCGTCCTTCTACTTATGCATCGATTATTTCAACATTACAAAATCGTGAATACGTTGAGATGGATAAACGTCGCTTCATGCCAACCGATGTAGGTCGTGTTGTAAATGGCTTCCTTACCAAGTATTTCACTGATTATGTGGATTACGATTTTACCGCCAATCTTGAGAATGATCTTGATGCCGTTGCACGTGGTGAGAAAGACTGGATCCCGTTAATGAAGGCTTTTTGGAAACCCTTCAAAAAACTCGTCGACCATACTGACAAAAATGTTGACCGTCGTGATGTTACTCATGAAAAGATTGAAGAAAAATGTCCTCAGTGTGGTGGCGAACTCTCTATTCGCCTAGGTCGTCGCGGTCGCTTCATCGGTTGTATGAGTTACCCTGAATGTGACTACGCACGAAATCTTAATGGTGATGATGACGAAAAAGACGCAGAGATCATCAAAGATCGTAAGTGTCCTGAATGTGAACATGATCTTGTTATCAAGCATGGTCGTTACGGCAAGTTTATTGGCTGTAGTAATTATCCTAACTGTAAACATATCGAGCCATTAGAAAAACCGGCTGATACCGGTGTTGAATGCCCTGAATGTCACAAGGGCACAATCCTCAAACGTAAATCACGTTACGGGAAAATTTTCTATTCTTGCCAACGCTACCCGGATTGCACCTATGCGATCTGGAACGAACCCCTAGCCGAACCTTGTCCAAAATGTAACTGGCCGATCTTGTCTGTCAAGACCACCAAAAAACGTGGTACAGAAAAGGTTTGCCCACAGAAGGACTGTCGATTCTCCGAACCTTACGATCCACCAGAAAAAGATGAAGCAGAATCTGAAAATGAATCAGATTAATTTTCTTCTTTCAAGTTAGTCACACTGATTATGTGCAAACCATTTAATGATAGCTTGATGGAAAAACCCGGAGCTTAAGCTTAGATTATGCGTTGGTCACTACGACGAGCCGCTACCGCACTTAAAAATGGTGGCGTGATTGCTTATCCAACCGAAGCCGTTTATGGCCTCGGTTGCCATCCTCTTAATGAATCTGCGGTAAACCACTTATTACAACTTAAACAACGCGATCCAGGTAAAGGCTTGATACTGATTGCGGATGATCTTCGTAAACTTGAACCTTTTCTGCGTCCCTTGAGTAAATTCGAGCGCGATAAAATTACTCAAAAGCCTGAAAAACCGACAACATGGATCATCCCATCCCAAGATTGGGTTCCTGACTGGTTAACCGGCTGGCATGGTAGCCTCGCTGTTCGTATTACCAATCATCCTATCGCCGCCGAACTAAGTAAATTATCAAAAATGCCAATTGTTTCAACCAGCGCCAACCTGGCTGGCCACCGGCCAGCTAAGACAAGTATCCAAGTGCGTCTCCAATTTGACGGGCAGCTGGATGCCATCGTGACAGGTAAAATAGATATAACCGCCACACCAAGCATTATTCGTGACCTCAAAACAGACAAAATCATCCGCCCAGGCTAAGCTGGTCGTCAATCACCCATTATTTATGGTTTAATACGCGCCCATGGACATACCAAATATTGATGCCGTTAAGGCCTACTTACTCGATCTACAAGATCGTATCTGCGCTGGACTCGAAACCGAGGACGGTTCTGCAAAATTTGAAGAAGATCTCTGGGAACGTGAGGGCGCTCCCGGTGGTGGACGCACCCGCGTGCTTACCAATGGTGCCGTATTCGAGCAAGCCGGCATCAACTTCTCCCATGTAGAAGGCGACAATATGCCTGCGGCAGCCACAGCACATCGACCCGAGTTAGTCGGGCGTAGTTTTCAGGCTATGGGTGTATCACTGGTTATCCATCCACATAACCCTTACGTACCTACATCGCATGCCAATGTGCGTTTCTTTATAGCAGAGAAAGAAGGCGCTGATCCGGTCTGGTGGTTTGGTGGCGGCTTTGATCTCACGCCTTACTACGGCAATGACGAAGACGTCATCCACTGGCACCAAACTTCCAAAGATGCCTGTACTCCTTTTGGTGAAGATATATTTCCAAAATTCAAAAAATGGTGTGATGACTACTTCTATCTAAAACATCGCAACGAACCACGCGGTGTAGGCGGCCTGTTCTTCGATGATCTAAATGAATGGGGCTTTGAAAAAAGCTTCGCCTTCATGCAAAGCGTAGGCGATCACTACCTGCCTGCCTATCAACCCATTGTCGAGCGCCGTAAGAACACAGAATTTGGCGAACGTGAACGCGACTTCCAACTTTATCGTCGTGGTCGTTATGTTGAATTCAATCTGGTCTTTGATCGCGGTACGCTATTTGGTTTACAGACCGGTGGACGTACTGAGTCTATTCTAATGTCTTTACCACCACTGGTTAAGTGGCGTTACAACTGGTCGCCGGAAACGGGTACTCCAGAAGCGAAACTTTATGATCATTATTTAGTGCCGCAGAATTGGATTTAGCATTTTAAGATATCTAGGGCTACCCGCTCTGTAACTCGATCCAAAAAGTACTCCCTTTACCCAGCTCTGAAGTGACACCGATACTACCATCCATATGCTTCATCAATTGTTTGCTGATCGATAGTCCAATGCCAGTCCCTTGCGGTGAATATTTATCAAAATTTAGTCTGCTGAAAGGTTCGAAAAGGCTCTGTATATCTGCTTTAGCAATCCCTGTACCAATATCGGTAATACTGATTCGCACTGTATTTGTTTTATCTTGACCCACAGATATTATTACCTTCCCTTCAGAGTCGCTGTATTTTATAGCGTTAGACAGGAGATTGAGCAGCACTTGTTTAAGACGTACGGAATCAGCATTTACATATAGGCAGTTAGCCTGATCCATCGTGTTCTGAAGGGTGATACGACGTTCCTGAGCCAGCGGGCTTATACTGTCTAGACAAATTTGGATACATTCAAACAGATTAACTGATTCAATACGTACCACTACTTTGTTCGCTTCAATCGTTGCCAAATCGAGTAATTCCTCCACTAAATGCAGGAGGTGCCAACCACCTTGAAGAATTTTATCTACATTTTCTTTCTGTGTTTTTGTCAGGGTTGGTGCGCTTTTATCAATTTCCAGTAATTGTGCAAAGCCAATTATTGAGTTAAGTGGCGTGCGAAGTTCGTGACTCATTCTTGATAGAAATTGTGACTTAGCATTATTAGCATTTTCTGCGGCATCCTTCGCAGAAATCAACTCATTTCGAGATGATTCTAATGCTACGCACATTTTATTGAAAGTGGTGCTCAATTCATGAAATTCATTAGTTGCATTTATATCAGATTGTATATCAAAGTTTCCTTTACTTATTTCTTCTGACCTCCGCGTTAATACTGCTAATGACCTTGTGATAGGTCTATACAACAAGTAACCGAATAATGATGCGAAAAATATACACAAAATAACCAGTGCAATAATCTTTGCCTGAATTGAATCTGCTAACATCCTCGATGACTTTGTTTTATTTATCTCCCAGTCAAAATTATGTAACACTACCTTATAGCTATCTCTTTGTAACAAGGAGGCGGCAGAAGAGAGCCTCGCAATATTTTCACTATGTTTCTGGATTTGGAAGCCATGGCTTGTTTTACTATCGTCATCATAGACCTTAATCAAGGTTCTACCTGCTTGCAGAATCTTTTCTGCTGTGATTTCCATTTGAGATATGGTTTCTAAAGCCTCTGGGTAGCTTGTTAATTGCCTGAGAGTTTTTATACTTTTCTTTAGGGACGCATGTCGTTTGAAAAATTTGTCCTTATCAACCGTATCATTTAAAGTTAAATACAATAAAAAATGACCTTCTGCCCTTTTAGCGTAACTACCGGCCTCGGTGGCTGAAGTTATTGCTTTTTGTCTATTTAGGAAAAGTGTGTTCTTGTCAGCAATCTTAACGCCCATTTTCCTTATGGCAGAACTACTGCTATGGAAACTTTTTATTTTCTTCTTGTAGAGCTCGGCCTGGAAGCCTTCGGTACTGGCGAAATCATTATGATGGTGTTCAATCAAAGACATGCCTTGCAGCAGCATATTTTCTAATTCAATTTCCATTTGATCAACAAATTCTATTTCTTGGGAAGAAGCAGACATCCTCTTAATCTCCTGTATTCTTCCTCGTAAAAATTCGCATTTACTCAAAAATTCTTCTTCGTTCCATAGCTTGTTATTTAAAGCTAGGCGCAGCATTAACTCGCTTTCAAGGTTCTTTATCTGTCCACTAAGCTCGGTGGCAGTTAAGACAATTGCCCTGAAGTGGCCATCTTTGCCTTCGTAAGATTCCGCAACAATATTGCTCGCGATTACTCCCAGGTAACCAATTAAACCCATTAAGGATAGGAGGATAAGAAGAGACGAAATTAGACTGTGCTTTACTTTCATACATTAAATCCTGATTCCTGTGGAAAAAAATGATTGCATATAGATAGCCTTTTAATAATGAAATTGTAGTCTAATTTTATGCCTATTTTTTAAAGGTAAGCACCCAATTTGTTAAAAAAACAACCATCCCCCGCAGAAGCTAAATCCATCGGCAATTGTGCAGGGCTAAATTCCACGTACATCAACGTTCCTTTTTGAAGCGGGTATAATAATCGTCGGCTTACTCTCTTAACAATTTATCTATGACTTCTGTTACATCCGGTTTATCCCACTCACGACCACCAAATAATCCATAACGTAGTCGTCCTTGTTTATCTATAAAGTACGTCGTCGGAAACGCAAACACTTCCCAGCGTTTAAGCGCTGCGCCATCGCCATCTAACAAAACAGTAAAATCAACACTGACTTTTTCTTTTAAGAACTTATTAATAGTCGCTTTATCTTCAGCCATGTTAACCGCGAGAATACGAAACGGTTTGCCTTTCAGGCTATCTTGCAGGCGTTGCATAGAAGGCATTTCAAATACACAAGGTGGACACCATGACGCCCAGAAGTTGACCATAATCACTTCGCCTTTAAGCTTATCTAAACGAACCCTGTTTCCATTTAGATCTTTAAGTTGTAACGGCGGGGCGTTTGGTTTATTTACATATGGTGTCAACACGCGTTCTTTTCGTTGCTTTGCGACTTCCTGTTTTATATTTTCTAGCAACACCGCAGCGGTATGTTGTGCCGGCATAGTCGCTAATACATTAGCTGCTCGCTTTAGTAACTTCGGCAATTGACGCGCCATTTGGTGTTCTTGTGGTGTCGCATCGGGTCGATAATAAAAACGATCGCGCACATTTGATATCATCTGCATAAATACCTGACTACCACCTTGCTGTAAGGCTGGCAATGTTTTATCCAGCTTCCAACGCCAAGGTGATTGCGCAGGCTGAAAAAGATAAATCGGAATATTAGTCGCACGAACAATCGGCATTATCTGCGCGGCATTACCTGGGTCTGGCGTCTCTACGAAAAATTTTGGGCTAATTAGAATTAAACCCTTAATTGCCGTACTGGCTGATTCGTATTTCTGCCATTGCCGCAGACCACGCAATACGGGAATAACTCCGCGACCACTCGTAACCAGATAAATCTCTTTGCCGATATTGGCTGCTGCAATTAACGCCTTAATTTGACTTGCTGGAAATTGCTCAACACTACTTGAGGCTATCGGTAAAAAATTAGTTTCAAATAAATCAGGGTACCAAACTTCAATACCCTGCTTAGTTAACTTTTTCGCAATAGTTTTTTCTGAATTTTGCAATCCAGCTTCTGGTGCCAACCAAATAAAAACTTGTTGGCCTTTGGCGGGGAAGTGATAATAAGATATTTCTGAGCCATCTGCTAATTCAATTATTTTCTTTGTTTCTGCATAAGACAAATTACTTATACAAAATAAAGTTAACAACATTGTCGCTACTAATAATTTCATTATTTAATGCAGGCTAAATTATATGTTTTGTTAGAAAAGCACTTCATGTTTTATGTATTCAAATAAATCAATACCATAACTATTCGCTTCTAACACTTTACTGATTTCAATGGGTGGGTCACACTTGTCTTTTGTAAATTGCGATAAATCCAAAACTCGTGGCGGCGTGACAACCTGTTTATCTTTATCACAAACAAGCATCACGATTGGCACAAGATTTTTACCTTGAGACACTGATAAAACAATACCGATTTCACCTGTATTTAATTGAACCAAACTACCAATAGGATAAATACCCAAACACTGAATAAACTTTTCAACCAATTCTGAATCAAGATCATTTTCACGCCACTTAAACATGTTCTTCAGCGCATCCAGCGTATTCATACCATGGTGATAAACACGATCACTGGTGATGGCATCATAGACATCAACAATAGCAACGATTCTTGCAAATAAATGAATTTGCGTTTCAACTAAACCCTGCGGATAACCGGTACCTTGTTTGCGTTCATGATGTGAATAAACCACTTCTATTGTACTGTCTGGTAAACCTTTGCTATCTTTTAAAATATCAAGCCCATGCTGCGGATGCTGTTTAACAATTTCACGCTCTTCTGCTGTGAGCTTGCCTTCCTTATTCAGGATCTCAAGTGGCACACGCATCTTGCCGATATCGTGCATTAAGGCACCGATACCGATCTCATTCATTTCTTCGGTATTAAATCCAAGGTAACGCGCGAAACTCAGTGCAAAAATGCAAACATTCAAACTATGAATCGCGGTGTATTCATCTCGTTTACGTAAATTAGATAACCATAACTGTGCATCAGGGTTACGCACGATACTGTCGACCATGCCCGAAACTACTTCTTTGGCTCCGCTGACATCAATACTCCTACCCATCCGCGCATCTTGAAACATCGTATCAATTTGAGTGCGTGCACGCTTGTGCGCCATTTTTGCTTGTTTGAGTTCTTCATGGAAAGGAGTCTTAACTGGAATACGTTGACGCGTTTTGAAATCAATGACAACAGCCGACTCTGAAATTTTAGGTTTCATTACAACATCCGCATCATCACCTTTTTCATTATCGATGACGACGTATTCACACAAATCCGTGACGCTTTTTAAAATCGCATTATCCGCGACCATGAAACCTTGAAACAGAAACGGGGATTCCAGCCATGGCCGATCTAACTCGGCCACGTACATACCTATTTTCAAATCTGCAATATCGATTTGCTTTTTCATTGCCTTCCTGCAAACACCCCACACCTAAGGATAGTGCTGAATTCGCCTCTCGTATAGTGATTAACCAGAAATTTCGACGCTTATTTGACCCTGCTTGGCTCTGAACCAAGCTGATGCCCCCGCTGCGGTAACAATACACCAGACCGCAAACAACGCACCGGGTAATGCTGTTTCAGGAGAAAAATGCTTTAAGGCCAAAGCCACACCCAACCCAGCATTTTGCATACCTATTTCAATCGCCAACGTCAGCTGATGCTGGCGATCGAATCGATAAAGTCGGGCCAATACGCCGCCCAACAAATAACCAAGTGCATTCAATAGGATAACCAACAAAATTACCTTACTACCCACCTCAGCAATACGTTCATGGTTCGCGGCAACCGCGTAACTACAAATAATGATAATCGCTAAAGCTGCCACAGCAGGGGCAATTTCTTGAACTGGAACCAAATATCGCCCCAATTGTCGCCTGACGAGCATTCCTAGCAACAGCGGCAATAACACCGTAAGTAGTATGGTCTGCATCAATGGCCAAAATTCAACGGGCAAGAATGAACCGCCCAACCACTGAACAAGAAAGGGCGTAAGCAAAGGTGAAAGTATTGTTGCAACGGTAGTGAGAGCAATCGAAAAGGCCAAGGCACCACCTGCCAAATAAACAATCACATTGCTGGCCATTGCGCCCGGTGCACAGCCAACAATAACAAAACCTAACGCCAATTCAGGCGAGAGCCCACCAAACGAAGCGGCGGCAAAGCCTAGCAAGGGCATAACGCTATATTGAGTCAGCACACCTAATGCTATGGCCTTAGGTGAACGCAGGGTTTCTTTCAGCTCAGGCGGGTGCAACACAATCCCCAGTGCAAACATCGTTGCCGCGAACATCCATAGAAAAACATCTTTAAAAACCAGCATGATTGGTGGCCAAAAATAGCCAACTGCCGCCCCCAATAGGGTCAGAAGCGCCATATAGGAGGTTATATATCTGAATATAATCATAGTGTTACAGCTCTTATTGTTGTTTTGTGAAGTACGTCGCAGGCAAACTGCCAACCGCTTCCGCTTGTTCCGTGCGTAGTGCGCCGATAATACTATCAAGTTACGAAAATAGAAGTGAGCCTGACATGACAACGATATTAAAAAAGATACTCTTAATGATGATACTAATGATGCTGCTTAATGTTGTCTTTATCCAGCTCATGGCAATCGATGAACTCCTCATCAAACAAATGGCTCAAGCATTACTTATTGCTCTGTGTTTGCAACCATGGGTGGTTCGCCAACTCACCTATTAGACCTAGACTATACGTCTAATACCTTTGCTAAGCGGCCCTGCTCGGGTAGGATGATTCCCTGAAAACAAATTCTTTTCAGGAGAATCGCAGTGAGCAACCCAGACACCGGTCATGGCCGGTTTCCCCAAATTCGCATGCGTCGAATGCGCCGAGATACTTTTTCACGTCGCTTGATGCGTGAAAATACATTGACCACAGATGACCTTATCTACCCTATGTTTGTACTGGAAGGTAAAGGTCAGCGCGAAAGCATTGATTCCATGCCGGGTATTGAACGCCTCAGTATCGATCTATTGTTAAAAGAAGCAGCCGAATTGGTCGCGCTTGGTATTCCAGCCATTGCACTCTTTCCTGTTACCCCGGCTAGCGCCAAAAGTGACGATGCTTGTGAAGCCTACAATCCTGATGGACTCGCACAACGTGCTGTGAAAGCACTAAAAGATAAATTTCCTGAACTCGGCGTTATAACCGATGTTGCCCTCGACCCATTTACCACTCATGGCCAAGACGGCCTAATTGATGCCGCAGGTTATGTGCTCAACGATGAAACGGTTGATGTACTTGTACGCCAAGCCTTGTCACATGCCGAAGCCGGTGCTGATGTTGTTGCCCCTTCAGATATGATGGATGGTCGTATCGCCCGCATTCGTGAAGCACTCGAAAATGAAGGTCATATACACACACGTATTCTTGCTTACTCTGCTAAATATGCATCCAGTTACTATGGTCCGTTCCGCGACGCAGTTGGTTCAGCCGCCAATCTAGGCACTGGTAATAAATATTCCTATCAAATGGATCCTGCTAATTCGGACGAAGCGCTCTGGGAAGTCAGTCTGGATCTTGATGAAGGCGCAGACATGATCATGGTAAAACCTGGCATGCCTTATCTTGATATTGTCCGTCGAGTTAAGGATCAATTTGCAGCACCTACTTTCGTGTATCAGGTCAGTGGTGAATACGCCATGCACATGGCCGCCATTCAAAATGGTTGGCTCGATGAAAAGGCCGTGGTAATGGAATCTCTCTTATGTATAAAACGTGCAGGTGCTGATGGTATTTTGACTTACTTTGCAAAACGCGCGGCACAATGGTTACAAGATTCTTGACAAAAACAGTATAGAAACAACACGTAATAAAACTGTCATAAAGTTCTTGCATAAAAAAAACCTGTCGATATACTGCGCGCAACTTTAAAATCACTTACATATAAACGCCGATGCTGATAAGCAGTGTTGGGAACAGATACCGAAAGCGGTATCAAAGGAAGCAAGATGGCACGAACTACTATATCCAGTCTCTTTGGCAACTCGCCAGTTAAACCTCTTCAAGCTCATATGGCCAGCGTGCAGGAATGTGTCGTTGAACTAGTTCCATTTTTTGAAGCGGTTCTTGAAAATGACTGGAAATCTGCAAAAGCCCAACAAAAGAAAATCTCTAAATTAGAAAATGCCGCAGATAAACTCAAACGAGATCTGCGTATGCAGTTACCACGTAGTTTATTCATGCCTGTTTCGCGTCGTGATTTGCTTGAAGTACTTACCATGCAAGACAAGATTGCAAACAAAGGAAAAGACATTGCAGGCCTTATTATAGGTCGTAAAATAGAATTCCCGGAAGCCGTTAGCGACAAACTAATTGATTTTGTGCAACGCGCTATCGCTGCGTCAGCACAAGCACAAACTGCCATTAACGAATTAGATGAACTTGTTGAAACAGGCTTTGGTGGCCGTGAAGTCAAATTGGTTCAATCCATGATCAAGGAACTCGATGCCATTGAAAGTGACACCGACAAGATCGAAGTCAAAGTGCGTACCGCACTATTTAAAATTGAAGATGATTTACCTCCGGTACAAGTCATGTTCTTGTATCGTGTCATTGATTGGATTGGTGAACTTGCTGATCTATCACAACGTGTTGGTAGTCGTCTTGAGCTGTTGCTCGCTCGCTGATCTTACAAGGGTCCTTAAAAAATGGAATACGCAATTATATTACTTATTTTGGCCTGTGTTTTTGGCCTATTTATGGCTTGGGGTATTGGTGCTAATGATGTTGCCAATGCGATGGGCACATCGGTTGGCTCCGGTGCGATTACTATCAAACAAGCCGTTATCATTGCTGCTGTTTTTGAATTCGCTGGTGCCTTCCTTGCTGGTGGACAAGTAACAAAAACTATTCGCAAAGGTATCATCGATGCCGACCTCTTGTCGGGGACACCTGAGTTACTCGTCTACGGAATGTTGGCCGCACTACTTGCTGCCGGTATCTGGTTATTGGTTGCATCACGTCTCGGCTGGCCTGTTTCAACTACGCACACTATCGTTGGTGCCATTGTTGGTTTTGCTGCCGTCGGTATTGGCATGGATGCAGTACACTGGGGCAAGGTCGGTTCAATCGTGATGAGTTGGGTGATTTCTCCTGCGCTTGCCGGTACGATTTCTTACTGGTTATTCCGCAGCGTGCAAGGACTCATATTAAATACCGATACACCGTTTGACAACGCCAAAAAATATGTGCCCTTTTACATATTTCTAACAGGTTTTATTATTGCGTTGGTCACGATGTTTAAAGGTCTCAAACATATTGGTCTTGAAACAACGATTATACAAAACTATGGCATGGCCTTCATCATTGGTCTCATCATTATGTTTATTGGTAAATCTTATATTAATAAGCTAAAAATTGACCCAGAAGCTGACCGTGATTTTCACTTTGCCAATGTTGAAAAAGTCTTTGCTGTCTTAATGGTATTTACTGCCTGTGCAATGGCATTTGCCCACGGTTCAAATGATGTCGCCAATGCCATTGGCCCCGTTGCAGCCGTCGTCAGCATCGTGCAATCAGGTGGTGAGATCACTCAAAAATCTGCATTACCTATCTGGATTTTATTACTAGGTGGTGTCGGTATCGTCGCAGGTCTACTCATGTATGGCCGTCGCGTGATGGAAACGATTGGTAAGAATATTACCGAGCTAACACCTAGCCGCGGCTTTGCTGCAACATTAGCGGCCGCCACTACCGTTGTGCTTGCTTCAGGTACCGGACTGCCAATTTCAACAACTCACACCCTTGTTGGTGCGGTACTCGGTGTTGGTATGGCCCGCGGTATTGGTGCGCTTAATCTAAACGTAGTGCGAACTATTTTCCTCTCGTGGATTATTACTCTGCCAGCTGGCGCCATCATGGCAATCTTGTTCTTCTTCACGCTCAAGGGTATGTTTGGCGGATGACCGATCAGTACGCCGTTATAGGTAATCCTATTGAACATAGTAAATCGCCGCGTATACACGCGGCGTTTGCTTCTCAGACAGGCCAAGATATTCACTATGATAAATTATTTGTCGAGCGAGGTTTTCTTGCCAAAGCAATCGCTGATTTTCGTCAGCAAGGCGGCAAAGGGCTAAACATTACCGTCCCCTTTAAGAATGATGCCTTTGATCTTGCTGATAGCTTAACGGAACGGGCACAACTTGCTGGCGCGGTGAATACACTGGTGCTCAACGATGACGGCACACTGCATGCTGATAATACCGATGGTATAGGCCTGGTTCGTGACCTCACTATTAATCACGGCTTTATTCTAAAAGATGCACGAATTTTGTTACTTGGTGCAGGTGGTGCAGTACAAGGTGTTTTGCTGCCTCTCTTACAACAACAACCTGCTGAAATTATTATTGCAAATAGAACGGTTTCCAAAGCCGAAGCACTTTGCGAAAAATTCTCAGAATATGGCAAACTTTCCGCCAGTAGCTTTGCAGCGCTTAAGGGGAAATCCTTTGATGGGATTATTAATGGTACTGCTGCCAGTCTACAAGGTGACGTGCCACCACTGCCTGATAATATTTTGAATGATGATAGTTGGTGCTATGACATGATGTATAGCAATGGGCCGACTGCCTTTGTTCGCTGGGGCGCGGAGCAGGGCGTAGCGTATTCAGTTGATGGCTTAGGAATGCTGGTCGAACAAGCTGCGGAGTCGTTTGCCCTCTGGCGTGGTCTACAACCAGACACAACTTCTATTATTAAGCTATTGCGCGCTGATTAAAATTTAGCGGCCAACATTGGCTGTCTTGCCACCGCTTCACGCATTAAGCTACCACGACGATCATCTGCGCGACGCTCTAATTGATGCCATTCTGCTTGGCGCCAATTAATATCACGTTGATCATTGCTATAGTTTCGGCGTAAATATTCACGCACAACGACACTGCTACCTTTTAATTTCTTACCATTAAAACGAGCAATAAGCTGAAAGCCTAATTTTTCAGAGTCAACCTCAACTAAACCGTAACGCGCCTTAACGCCATTACCATGATCATGCGTAACAATTCTAAAACTTGCTTGATTACCAACAATGTTTAGAAATTTACGTAAGTCATAGTCGACGACATTATTCGGTAAAATTCCAATATATATTTCCATGATGAATCCCCGTCTTCGTAGGCAGGCCTATGATGACATTTTTTGATCGACAAACAAGCTCCTTTTGACCAATGGCAGGTATTTTCAGATAAAGCGCGCAGCAGTCTGAGCGATATACTTACAGGAATGTAAGCATAAGCTGACTTGATTCAGCATTAGGTAATTTAATAACGATTTTTCAGGTCAACATAGTGGCTGGCAGAATATTCCAGCCATGCCAATTCTTTCTCAGTCAGTTCTCTAGCTTGTCTTGCCGGACTACCCACGTAAAGGTAACCACTTTCTAATCTTTTACCCGGTGACACCAAACTATTCGCGCCGAGCATCACCTTATCTTCCAGTACCGCGCCATCCAATACCGTTGATCCCATTCCCACTAGGCAGTAATCACCAATAGTACAGGCATGTAAAATGACCTTATGTCCCACCGTAACCGACTCGCCAACTTTTAAGGAAAAACCACCAGGAGAATACTCACTGTCATGGGTAACATGAAGAACCGAGCCATCTTGAATATTGCTCCGCGCACCAATCTCAATACTATTTATATCACCGCGAATGGTTGTTAACGGCCACACAGAAACATCAGCAGCAATTTTTACATTACCAATCACCACTGCAGATTCATCAATGAAAGCACTCTTATCAATAACGGGGCGATGGTTTTCAAAATCACGAATACTCACATCAAGCTCTCCATTAAGCTGTTTACTCGACCAACAATGCCAGTGATTAGATGGCGGTGAATTCCAAACGCGCCGAAGGCGGTTTGTTGAGCCGACAGGTAATTACTAGCCGCGTTATTTCGCGTCCAGCTTAAATAACTACACTAACGTCACGAAGCCTTCAAGATCTTGCAACGCTCGTTCACAGGCGTCGCCATGCCATCCATCATGCCGTTTATTCAACTAACGGCATTAGTGACTAGATTCGGTAAACCTAGCATGTATCCTAAATTCCTATATCAAATTTTACCAAGCACTATCAGGTGAATTATTCCGACGCATTGGTGCAGCGCAGCGAACCTCTAAGGAGAAATCATTTAGCTGATAGTGCGAGAATCTAGCACCTATCCTGCTATCTCATCGTGACAAATTCTTCAGCACTACTTGGGTGTATCGCAACCGTATCATCCAAATCTTTTTTGGTTGCGCCCATCTTCAATGCCACAGCAAAACCCTGCATCATCTCATCTGCACCGAGACCAATCATGTGCACGCCAATCACTTTTTCTTGCGCACCAACACAAATTAATTTCATTGCCGTTTGGGTCTTATGTTCGGTTAAGGCGTTATACATAGGTGTAAAAGATGACGTGTAAACCTTCACCGCATCGCCATGTTCTTTACGTGCCTGTTCTTCACTAACACCAACCGTACCAATCGGTGGATGACTAAACACCACGGTCGGAATATTTTCATAATCCAATTTACGGTCCGGCTGATTATCAAATAGACGATCTGATAATCGCCTCGCCGCAGCAATCGCAACCGGGGTTAACGCGGCTTGTCCTGTGACATCACCAACGGAATAAATGCCATCTACATTGGTATTCTGAAATGCATCGGCAGGAACATAGCCGCGCTTATCCATCTCTATGCCAGCAGCGTTTAAATTCAAATCTGCCGTCAGTGGCTCACGACCAATTGCCCAGAGCAATTCATCGAAACCTGTAATGGTATGCCCGCCATCACAATGTAAGTTAAGGCTACCATCTGATGCTTTTTCGACTTTTTCAATCTGCATGCTCGACATGATCTTAATACCAGCCGCAATCATTTCTTCCATCAATACATCTCGCAACATGGCATCAAAACCACGCAAGACAGTTTCACTACGAATAATCAATGTCACTTCACAGCCCAGTGCGCGTAACAGCCCCGCAATCTCAACAGCGATATAACCAGAGCCCACCACGGCAATACGCTTAGGTTGTTCGGTAAGCGCAAAGAAACCATCTGACGTCATGCCTAACTCGGCACCAGGAACATCTGGCACAACAGGGGCCGTACCCGGCGCAATGACAATATGATCCGCGGTATATTGTTCGCCATTCACTTCAAGCGTTTTCGCATCAATGAACGTCGCCATGCCACTGATCTCATCAATCTTCGAATCTGCTAAATAGGTGTGATACCAATCATTAATGCCCTTGATGTAAGCCTGCCGACCATCGACCAACTTCTGCCAATCCAGGCCGCCGCGCTTAACGTCAAAACCATAACCCTTGGCGTCATCTAGGGCATGCGACAACATACCGGCATACCACATGATCTTTTTCGGAACACAGCCGACATTGACACAAGTGCCGCCCATGAGGCCCTTTTCGATAACAGCCGTTTTAGCCCCATAAGTAGCTGCTCGCTCTGCAGCAGATAAACCACCGCTGCCACCGCCAATGGCAATCAAATCGTAATGCTTAGACATACTAACTCCGAAAATAATGGTAGACAGGGATTCTAGCAAGACCTGCGCAAACTAGTCTAAAAAATCGAATATCGCTATAAATATTGACATAACTAACTGTTTATAAATGATATTTTATAAAATCGCTATTCTTTGATCCAGATCAAGTAACCCTACATCTAATAGGTCTACTATCATGTTCACCGATAGTAAGTAGCCTACATTTTGGAGAATCTCATGAAAAATGACAGTATCATCGATATGTTAAGCAAACCTATTCTTGTCTTATTGGCTGTAACAATAGCACTGATCGCTTTTGCCAATGTCATTGGCTAACAAGTCGACTCCTCCCGCGGCACCATCTAGCTGGTAAGGATACCAGCTCGGTGCTGTGATCTTTAAACCATCAATTCCAAACCAGTGGTGGTTCCTGCAAGGCCGAAAATTGCTCGCGTAACGAGAGTATTTGCTCTTCCCAATAACGATTGGTATTAAACCAGGGGAAACTCCTCGGAAAAGCAGGGTCTTCCCAGCGCCGTGCTAACCATGCTGAGTAGTACAGCAAGCGCATTGTCCGTAGTGCCTCTACAAGATGTAGTTTACGCGGCTCAAAATCACTAAATTCAGTGTAACCATCCAGTAAATCGGCTATTTGCATCGTCATATCTTGCCGAGAACCATTCAGCAACATCCACAGATCCTGCACAGCAGGGCCAGTACGACAATCA